>OJIY01000025.1_pt1 | contig 236750 bp, 208 predicted proteins | sample 1596061 | NCBI WGS metagenome assembly OJIY01 (sample SAMEA4350111, study PRJEB24818) | metagenome | biome: human; feature: gut; material: faeces | place: Denmark | collected 2013-09 | reverse complement strand
TCGGCTCATCACATCCTGGGGCTGAAGTAGGTCCCAAGGGTATGGCTGTTCGCCATTTAAAGTGGTACGCGAGCTGGGTTTAGAACGTCGTGAGACAGTTCGGTCCCTATCTGCCGTGGGCGCTGGAAGATTGAGAGGGGTTGCTCCTAGTACGAGAGGACCGGAGTGAACGCACCACTGGTGTACGGGTTGTGATGCCAATTGCATTGCCCGGTAGCTAAGTGCGGAAGAGATAACCGCTGAAAGCATCTAAGCGGGAAACTTGCCTCGAGATGAGTCTTCCCTGATTCCCAGAGAATCCTGAAGGAACGTTTGAGACTAAGACGTTGATAGGCTGGGTGTGTAAGCGCAGCGATGCGTTGAGCTGACCAGTACTAATGAACCGAGAGGCTTAACCTGACAACACCGAAGGTGTTTTGAGTTGAGAGACGAAAGAATTTTTCAGATGATGGAGAGGAAGCGAAAGCAGCACCTCTTCATGATAAAGCTTGTTTTGGATTGAAATGAATTTGCCTGGCGGCCGTAGCGCGGTGGTCCCACCTGACCCCATGCCGAACTCAGAAGTGAAACGCCGTAGCGCCGATGGTAGTGTGGGGTCTCCCCATGTGAGAGTAGGGAACCGCCAGGTTATTATTAAGTGAGGGTGCAGAACTGCATCAGTCACACAGAGATACGCGGAGCGGTAGTTCAGTTGGTTAGAATACCTGCCTGTCACGCAGGGGGTCGCGGGTTCGAGTCCCGTCCGTTCCGCCAACATTTAGGGGCGTAGTTCAATTGGTAGAGCACCGGTCTCCAAAACCGGGTGTTGGGAGTTCGAGCCTCTCCGCCCCTGCCATTTACTTGATAAGTAATAACTAAAGATCTTTATTTATTAATAGCCCGGTTCGTTATGAACTGGGTTTTTTATTATCTGAATTTCGCCTTCTTATGTATCGTATCCTGCCGAATTTCCTTTCTTTTTTGCGACCACTCCTTTCAATACAACAGTTACTTACCGCACTATCTATCTTTAAAATCATCAGTAACCGGCGTTATACAGGTATTGCGATTAATTGCCCGATAAGTCCCTGCTGATCACTATTCTGCAGCCAGACAGCGTACAGAGGCTTTGTAATCAGGTCATTATTCACGGGGTTCAGTTCGGGATATATTTTTTTCCAGTGTGCCGGTAAATAAGTGACAGATGATGTCACTGACAGTAATTGTTTTGCCTGAAAAGCAGACGATGTTGTCAGAACCGGAGACTGACAGCGGGTGAAAACAGCCTCATCATGCTGCTGAAAATCGGCACTCCATTCCAGGCGGATAAGACCCGGAGGATTTTCTGCCGACAGCGGTTGTATGCTGAACAGCTGAAGTGTGATTTCTCCGACAATCTCACTTTTCAGTTCATCCATTTTTGGTTGCTCAGTAGAGATCAGTAAATCCAGCTCCCGAGCATGTAATTGTTTTACCAGAGACTGGCGGGATGCGATTCTGGTCTCCAGGCGCAGATCTGCGTGTGATTGGTAGATCTGTCCGAGCCAGGGGGTCAGACAAGCTTCCCACAATGATGCAGTCGCTCCGATGGAAAGCGGGTTGTGTACAGAGGCATGATTAATTTCCTGTTTTGCCAACTGCCAGGTATTGATCAGCGCTTCGGCATAAGGCACTAATCGCTCTCCGGCGGCTGTCAGGCGGATATTATTCCGGTGGCGGGTAAAAAGATTTGCCCCGAGATTTGTCTCTAACTGTCTGATCCTAAAGCTGACTGCAGATTGTGTAAGGTATAAGGATTCAGCCGCACGCCCGAAGTGACGGGTTTTACTGACCTCCAGAAAGGTTTTCAGTAATTCTGTATCCACTGGTATCTCCAAAAATTTTTGTCGTTATGATTTAAATATTTTGTTTTACAGAATCCTAATGCTATCTAATACTCCGCGCCATAAAGAGTATGTCAGTAGAGAATTAGGAGTGTGTCAGATGGCAGAAAGCTTTATCACGACTAATCGTTTTTTTGATAATAAACATTATCCTCGTGGTTTTTCACGCCATGGTCATTTCACCATAAAAGAAGCTCAGTTACTTGAGCGCCATGGTTTTGCTTTCAACGAACTGGATATGGGTAAACGCCCCCCCCAGACGGACGAAGAAAAGCAGTTTGTTTCTGTATGCCGTGGTGAGCGTATGCCGGAAACAGCAGAAGAAAAAGTGTGGATTAAGTATCTGGAGCGTATTCGCAAACCAAAACGCTTCCACACGCTGTCCGGTGGTAAACCTCAGATCGATCCGTCGGAAGACTATACCGACACAGATGATTAATATCATCAGAAATAATAAGTTAAAAGGGGCATTCGTGCCCCTTTCTCTTTTTAAGAGACCGCCTGCTGCAATTTATGGATTAATCTGTCCATTACCCGGTAACTGAGTGCTTCCAGTATATCTTTTCGTGACACCTGTCCTCCTTCATCCCGCAGATCGGCAATAGTTCTGCTGACGCGCAGTATACGGTGCCATGCCCGTACAGACAGATTAAGTTGCGTCAGTGCATCCTCAAGAAAACGGGCATCCTGTGCTGATAGTGCACACACCTCCTCTGTTTCTTTGCCTGACAGTCCCGCATTCAGTTTTCCCTGCCCGTTACGGCGGTATTGTTGTTGGCGTGCGGACTGTACCCGTGCTTTTACCTGCTCATGAACCGGCGGATCTTTTTCTGTCCGGCTCAATGTTCCTGGTGGCAGCATCGGTACTTCAATTGATAAATCAAACCGATCCAGAAATGGTCCCGAGATGCGGGAAAGATAGCGCAGAAGTTGCTGAGGACCACTGCGGTTATGTATGCCCTGATAGTGGCCTGTCGGGCTGGGATTCATCGCAGCAATGAGCTGTATACGCGCAGGAAAACATACTTTTGCTTTAGCTCTGGAAATAATGATTTCTCCGGATTCAAGCGGTTCACGCAGAGAGTCGAGTGATTTACGGGAGAATTCAGGGAGTTCATCAAGAAACAGGATGCCGTGATGTGCCAGCGATATCTCTCCCGGCAGCGGAATACTGCCGCCACCGGTGAGTGCCGCAGAGGATGCGGTATGATGTGGTGCCCTGAACGGGCGCTGAGGCCATTTATTTTGTTCTGATGAGGTTTGGGTCAGGCTCCGGATTATCGCCACGTCAAGAGCTTCCTGCGCGGTTAACGGCGGGAGCAGTGTTCCCAGCCGGCTGGCCAGCATGGTTTTTCCGGTACCGGGCGGGCCGAGCAGGAGCAAATTATGCCCGCCGGCTGCACTTATTTCCAGAACCCGTTTGGCGTGTTGCTGGCCGGTAATATCATCAATACTGGTACCGTTATCATTTTCTGTTTTCCCCGCCAGGTGGCTGTTTTCATTCAGTTCCTGCTGCTGATGAAAAAATGCGGCAATCTGCAGTAAATTATCCGCCATCAGCGCCGAACCGGCGGGCAGAATACATAATTCATCATGATGCTGTTTTGATACTACAGCCAGCCTTCCTGACTGACGGGCGGCCAGTACTGCCGGTAATATGCCGCGGCAGAACCGGAGTTCTCCCGAAAGACCTAATTCCCCCGAAAATTCATAATTCTCTGCCAATTTTGCGTCTATTTGATCTGAAGCTGAGAGTATGGCAACAGCGATAGGCAAGTCATATCGCCCGCCTTCTTTGGGTAAATCAGCCGGGGCAAGATTGATAGTGACCCGCTTTGCCGGAAATTCAAATCCGCCGTTGATCAGGGCACTGCGGACCCGATCCCTTGACTCTTTAACAGCGGTTTCCGGTAATCCCACCAGTGTTAATCCGGGCAACCCGGCGCTGATATGTGCCTCGACGGTGACCAGCGGTGCTTCTGTCCCGATCATGGCACGGGTATAAACAATGGCAAATGACATCAGGTCATCCTGCAGTTACATAAACGAATTATCATGATGATGATTTTTTGCATCATTTCGCAGCTAGATTTCGTTTTTACAGTGTATATCGACAGATTTTATGTATGTTGCATAAACGTGATTTCTGTTCTGCGTGTTACATGGAAAAACCGGGCGGCGGGGAATTAATTTCCGGGTTTCAGAATAAAAAATCTGCCACGCTTTCCATCGTGCTCCCGGGAATAGTGTTCAGAGGAAAAGTAAGTTGTACCGGAGAATGCCCCGTTTTTTCGGTGTTGTTCCGGAAGTGACGATTTTGGCAGAGGAGGATACCGCCGGATAAAAAAATAGCAGTGAAACATATCGTTAATAATGGCAATTCACTGAATTTTATGGATTTTTATTCTTGTTGTTAAAAAAAAGACAAATAGCCGTTGTCAGGAATTCGATAACATGATAACTCTAAAATAAAGAGACCAACTGAATACGGCAGACAGAAGAATTTATCCATGAATAAGATTGTCCGAGTGATTAGCCTAATTATCGTGAGCGTGGTGGTGATTATTATCCCACCGTGCGGGGCTGCACTCGGATACGAAAATGGCTGATACGAGCCAGGATCTCACGAGAACCCCGCACCGAAAGGCGCGGGGTTTTTTTTAACCTTAAATTTATGATTTTTCACTGAAAAGAAAACGGCGGACTAAGGAGTCACACATGAACGGGGCACAGTGGTTAGTGCAGGCACTACGAACACAGGGCGTTGACACTGTGTTCGGCTACCCGGGCGGGGCGATCATGCCGGTCTATGACGCGCTGTATGACGGTGGTGTGGAGCATGTGCTCTGCCGTCATGAACAGGGGGCGGTTATGGCGGCAATCGGCTATGCACGGGCAGGGCAGAGAACGGGTGTATGTATCGCAACATCAGGGCCGGGGGCAACAAACCTTATCACCGGGCTGGCGGATGCACTGCTTGATTCAGTACCGGTTGTTGCCATCACCGGACAAGTAGGTTCATCACTGATTGGTACGGATGCCTTTCAGGAGATCGATGTGCTGGGGCTGTCTTTGTCATGCACAAAACACAGCTTCCTGGTTGAATCAATTACTGATTTGCCGCGAATTATTACCGAGGCTTTCGCGATTGCTGCAGGCGGGCGTCCGGGGCCGGTACTCATTGATATCCCGAAAGACATTCAATTACAGATTAGTGAATTTACCCCGTATTTTCTGCCGGTGAATGATGCAGAACCTCTGTCGCAGACGGCTCTCTCCCGTGCCCGGCAACTGATGCGGGAAAGCCGGAAGCCGGTGCTGTATGCCGGTGGTGGTGTCGGCATGTCAGGTGCCGTTGCACAACTGCGGGCGTTTCTGGATGAAACCGGTATGCCGGCAGTGAGCACCCTGAAAGGACTGGGGGCGGTCTCTCCGGATTATCCGTATTACCTCGGTATGCTCGGGATGCACGGGGCAAAAGCAGCGAACCTTGCGGTTCAGGAGGCGGATCTGCTGATTGCGGTCGGTGCCCGTTTTGATGACCGGGTAACCGGTAAGCTGAACGCATTTGCCCCGCGCGCAAAGGTGATCCATGTGGATATCGACCCGGCTGAGCTCGATAAATTACGGCAGACACATGTTTCTCTTGCCTGCGATGCGAAGCAGGCTCTGCCGCTGCTGTCACAGTCGCTGTCATTATCTGCCTGGCAGCATCACGTGAAGAAACTGAAAGCAGAGCACGCGCCTGATTATTCACATGCCGGTGACAGTATTTATGCACCGCTGCTGTTATCTCAGGTCTCTGCGGCTAAACCGGCAGATTGTGTGGTGACAACGGATGTCGGGCAGCACCAGATGTGGACGGCACAGCATATGACCTTTGACGGCCCGGAAAATTTTCTGACATCCGGTGGTCTGGGTACGATGGGGTTTGGTTTACCGGCAGCGATCGGGGCACAGATTGCCCGCCCGGAGGCAACCGTGCTGTGTGTTTCCGGTGACGGCTCTTTCATGATGAATGTGCAGGAACTGACCACCATCAAGCGCAAGCGCCTGCCGGTCAAAATCCTGCTGCTGGATAATCAGCGCCTCGGCATGGTGCGCCAGTGGCAGGAACTGTTTTTTGATAAGCGTTACAGCGAGACGGTACTGGATGACAATCCTGATTTTGTTGCCCTGGCGCGCTCGTTTGATATCCCGGGACAGCTGGTGACTGAAAAATCAGCGCTGCCGTCCGCGATTAATACCCTGTTACACCATCAGGGCCCGTATTTATTACATGTCGCCATCCGTGAAGAAGATAACGTCTGGCCATTAGTACCGCCGGGAGCGGGTAACGAACATATGTTGGAGAGCTCATTATGATGCAGCATCAGTTAGCAATTCAGGCACGTTCATGCCCGGAAATCCTGGAACGGGTTCTGCGTGTTGTGCGTCACCGCGGATTTAACGTCTGTGCCATGAAAATGGATCTGGCGAAAGGTTCCGAAGGTGATAATGTAAACATTGAGTTAACAGTTTCAAGCCTGCGGCCGCCGGCTCTGCTCTGTACACAGTTAGTTAAGCTGGCGGATGTGGCGGATGTCGAAGTCCTCACACAAAATACACAAAATTATCAACATATTAGCTGTGCAGTATAAAGGAAAATTACAATGACAAAAAAAGCTGATTTTATTTGGTTCAATGATGAGATGGTTCCGTGGGCAGAGGCAAAAGTGCATGTTATGTGTCATGCCATGCACTACGGGACATCTGTTTTTGAAGGGATCCGCTGTTATGAGTCTCATAAAGGCCCTGTCGTTTTCCGTCATCGCGAACATATGCAGCGCCTGCATGACTCCGCCAAAATCTATCGTATGCCGGTGGAATATTCTGTTGATGAATTAATGGAAGCCTGCCGCGCCACGCTGCGCAAAAATAACCTCTCAAGTGGTTATATCCGTCCGCTGGTCTTTATCGGTGATGTCGGTATGGGTGTTAACCCGCCGCAGGGCTATAAAACCGATGTCATCATCGCAGCATTCCCGTGGGGTGCTTACCTGGGTGAGGAAGCGCTGGATGCAGGGATTGACGCGATGGTGTCATCCTGGAACCGCGCAGCCCCAAACACCATTCCGACAGCGGCCAAAGCAGGCGGTAACTACCTGTCCTCGTTACTGGTCGGCAGCGAAGCCCGCCGTCACGGTTATCAGGAAGGGATTGCGCTGGATGTGAACGGTTATATCTCTGAAGGGGCGGGTGAAAACCTGTTTGAAGTGAAAAATAACATTATCTTCACTCCGCCATTTACCTCTTCCGCACTGCCGGGTATTACCCGTGATGCGATTCTGACCCTGGCAAAAGAGCTGGGTTATGAAATCCGTGAGCAGACGCTATCCCGCGAATCACTCTATCTGGCGGATGAAGTCTTTATGACCGGTACTGCGGCGGAAGTTACGCCGGTACGCAGTGTTGACGGTATTCAGGTGGGTATCGGCCGCTGCGGCCCGGTTACCAAAGAGATCCAGCAGGCATTCTTTGGCCTGTTCACCGGGAAAACAGAAGACAAATGGGGCTGGTTAGATCCGGTAAATCCATAATAACGAAACAGATTTGCAGGCGGGTCGTTCCCCCGCCTGATTTTTGCAAACACGGGAGATTACAATGCCTCAGTACCGTTCGGCGACAACAACGCATGGCCGCAATATGGCGGGTGCGCGCGCATTATGGCGTGCGACAGGAATGACAGATGCCGATTTCGGCAAACCGATTATCGCGGTTGTTAACTCATTCACACAATTTGTTCCGGGTCATGTTCACCTGCGGGATCTGGGCAAACTGGTGGCAGAGGAAATTGAGGCCGCCGGTGGCGTTGCCAAAGAATTCAATACCATTGCTGTGGATGACGGGATCGCCATGGGGCACGGCGGGATGCTTTACTCTCTGCCGTCACGCGAACTTATTGCCGATTCTGTGGAATACATGGTGAATGCACACTGTGCGGATGCCATGGTTTGTATCTCCAACTGCGACAAAATCACTCCGGGGATGCTGATGGCGTCACTGCGCCTGAATATCCCGGTTATTTTTGTATCCGGCGGCCCGATGGAAGCCGGTAAAACCAAGCTGTCTGATCAGATAATCAAGCTGGATCTGGTGGATGCCATGATCCAGGGCGCAAATCCTGATGTTTCCGATGCGGACAGTGAACAAATCGAACGCTCGGCCTGCCCGACCTGCGGCTCCTGTTCCGGTATGTTTACCGCGAACTCAATGAACTGCCTGACCGAAGCGCTGGGCTTATCCCAGCCGGGGAACGGCTCGCTGCTGGCAACCCATGCTGACCGCAAAAATCTGTTCCTTAATGCCGGACGACGGATTGTGGAAATCACCAAAAAATATTACGAGCAGGATGATATCCGTTTTCTGCCGCGTAATATCGCCACCAAAGCGGCATTTGAGAATGCGATGATCCTGGATATCGCCATGGGCGGTTCAACCAACACAGTTCTGCATCTGCTGGCGGCGGCACAGGAAGGGGAAGTTGATTTCACAATGACGGATATTGATCGTCTCTCCCGTGCGGTGCCGCATTTATGCAAAGTCGCGCCGAGCACGCAGAAATACCATATGGAAGATGTGCATCGCGCCGGCGGGGTAATCGGTATTCTGGGCGAGCTGGATCGCGCCGGGTTACTGCACCGGGAAGTCAGTAACGTGCTGGGAATGACCCTGCCGGAGTTGCTGGCGGCGTATGATATTACACTGACGAAAGATGATGCGGTGAAACGGATGTATTCCGCCGGTCCTGCCGGGATCCGCACAACAAAAGCATTCTCACAGGATTGCCGCTGGCCGTCCCTTGATGATGACCGCGAAAACGGCTGTATCCGCAGCAAAACTCATGCCTACAGCCAGGATGGCGGGCTGGCGGTACTGTCCGGCAATATTGCCGAAGATGGCTGTATTGTGAAAACCGCCGGGGTGGATGAGGGCAGCCTAACCTTTACCGGACCGGCAAAAGTGTATGAAAGTCAGGATGATGCAGTAAAAGCGATTCTCGGCGGAGAAGTTGTTGCCGGGGATGTGGTGGTGATCCGCTACGAAGGGCCGAAAGGCGGGCCGGGTATGCAGGAGATGCTGTATCCGACCACCTACCTGAAATCAATGGGCCTGGGAAAAAGTTGTGCACTTATTACTGACGGACGTTTCTCCGGCGGCACTTCCGGGTTATCCATCGGCCACGTTTCGCCGGAAGCGGCCAACGGCGGGCTGATCGGGCTGGTTCAGACCGGGGACACTATCGCCATTGATATTCCGTCACGGCAGATTTCACTGAAAGTGGATGAGCAAACACTGGCAGCCCGCCGCACAGCGGAAGAGGCACGAGGTGAAAAAGCCTGGTCACCGCAGAACCGTGAACGTCAGGTCTCTTTTGCGCTGCGTGCATATGCACTGCTGGCGACCAGTGCTGATAAAGGCGCGGTACGGGATAAAAGTAAACTCGGGGGTTAAGGATGACCGTAAAACAACCATTGTCTGCTCAGCCGTCAGCGGCTGAGTACGTGAGAGCGGCCTTCAGTGCCTCCGTTTATGATGTCGCTCAGGTCACGCCGCTGCAACTGATGCCGAAACTATCGGCACGGCTCGGCAATACCATTTCAGTGAAGCGGGAAGACCGACAACCGGTTCACAGTTTTAAGCTGCGCGGCGCGTACGCCATGATTGCGGAGCTGACAGAAGAACAGAAACGGCGGGGCGTAGTGACGGCATCAGCCGGAAACCATGCACAGGGTGTGGCACTGTCTGCCGGGAAAACCGGGGTGAAAGCCCTGATTGTGATGCCGGTGGCGACGGCGGATATCAAAGTGGATGCGGTTCGCGGGTTCGGCGGCGAAGTAGTTCTCTACGGCGCTAATTTTGATGAAGCAAAAGCACATGCACTGGAGCTGGCCGCATCCCTCGGGATGACGTTTATTCCGCCGTTTGATCACCCGTCAGTGATCGCCGGTCAGGCCACGATCGCCCTTGAACTGTTACAGCAGAATGCCCGGCTCGACAGAGTTTTTGTACCGGTCGGCGGTGGCGGACTGGCCGCCGGGGTGGCGGTGTTTATTAAACACCTGATGCCGGACATTAAAGTGATTGGTGTCGAGGCGGAAGAGGCGGCCTGTCTGAAAGCCGCACTGGATGCCGGACATCCGGTCGAGTTACCGAAAATCGGGCTGTTTGCCGAAGGTGTGGCAGTCAAACGGATCGGTGATGAGACCTTCCGTCTGTGTCAGCAATATCTGGATGATGTGATCACGGTGGACAGTGACGCCATCTGCGCAGCTATGAAAGATCTGTTTGATGATGTGCGGGCAGTGGCGGAACCTTCAGGGGCGCTGGCGCTGGCGGGAATGAAAAAATATATTCAGCAGCATAATATCCGGGGGGAAAACCTGGTGCATGTGCTTTCCGGTGCCAATGTGAATTTCCATGTGCTCCGTTATGTTTCAGAGCGGTGCGAGCTGGGAGAGCAGCGTGAAGGCGTGTTTGCGGTGACGATCCCGGAAGAGAAAGGCAGTTTCCTGCGATTTTGTCAGGCGCTCGGCCCGCGTGTGGTGACGGAATTTAATTACCGCTACAGCGGTTCAGATGAAGCATCAGTGTTTGTCAGTGTCCGTGCCGATGAAGGTCCGGGAGCACGGCAGACGATTCTGGATGGCCTTTCCGCTGCCGGGTTCAGTGCGACAGATTTGTCAGATGACGAAATGGCGAAGCTGCATGTCCGCTACATGGTGGGTGGCCGTCCGTCAGCACCGTTGCAGGAGCGGCTGTTCAGTTTTGAATTCCCGGAAGCACCCGGCGCACTGCTGAAATTCCTGGAAACACTTGGTACACACTGGAATATCACCCTGTTCCATTACCGCAGTCACGGCACGGATTATGGCCGCGTACTGGCGGCTTTTGAAATACAGGCAGGGGATGTGCAGTTTGAGCAGTATCTGAATGCACTCGGCTACGATTTCCGCGATGAAACCGGCAATGTCGCATTTGCCCGTTTCCTGGCCCCGCAGTTATCCGGGGGGGCGCGGCAGTAGTTGCCAGAAGGCTCTGATCAGCGGCTCATGCAGCCGCTTGTTCAGTGTGCAGACACCAAGCTCAAACGGCGCAACCATCGAAATATTATCGAGTTGCAGGATCCGGCTGCGGATTGCGTCCGGGCTGTTTTCCACCACCACATTCGGGATCAGCGCGATACCGCAGCCCAGTGCCACCATTGAGACAATCGCTTCATGGCCGGACACTGTGGCATAAATCTGCGGATCCTGAATCCGGTGTGTTTTAAACCATAAATCAATCCGTTTACGTGACGGGCCATGCTCCGGAATGATAAACGGGATGTTTTCCCAGTCGGGCACCGGCTGTACAGCCTGCTGTCTGACCGGGCACGGCAGTGCCGGCGCTATCAGTGACAGCGGGATTTCGCCTATCTGGTGAAAACGGACATTATCCGGCAGCTTTTCCGGTTTTCCGGCGATACCGAGATCCGCTTCCTGTGATTGTACTTTTTCCACTGCATCCGCCGCGTCTCCGGTGGTCAGCTTGATTTCCACCTGCGGATGTTCTGCCCGGAACTGATCGAGGATCTGCGGCAGATGGCTGTATGCGGCAGTGACGGAACAAAACAGACGTAATTCACCGGTCAGTGACGGGCTCTGATGATTAAGCGCATGTTGCAGCTGCTGGTATTGCAGCACTGTTTCCTGCGCAAATTTTTTCAGCTGTTCACCGGCGGCTGTCAGCTGAACAGTGCGATTATCCCGCAGAAACAGCGGATGCCCGAGAGATTCTTCCAGCCGCTGGATCTGCCGTGAGAGTGTCGACGGGCTGATATACATGGCTGCCGCGGTTTTGCCGAAATGGCAGCTCTCCGCAAGATGTAAAAACAGTCTGAGTTCCCGGATATCCATCGCAACCTCTCAGGGGATTATGTTTTAGTCAGTATGTTGCATAAATTGCATCGCTATCTTGTGAATATATCAATTTAAGCAATGAAAATCATGACATATAGTCAATATAAATAAAGGGTATATCACCCCGGTAAATAACGAAATCAGTGCTGCGAAGACAGCAATCTGAGCAAACACAATACACGGAGTCACCATGGCGAATTATTTTAATACACTGAATTTGCGCCAGCAGCTGGCGCAGTTAGGCAAATGCCGGTTTATGGCACGCGAAGAATTTGCGGACGAGGCAGGGTATCTCAAAGGCAAAAAAGTGGTGATTGTCGGCTGTGGTGCACAGGGGCTGAACCAGGGACTGAACATGCGCGATTCCGGGCTGGATATCGCCTATGCACTGCGTCAGGAAGCGATCGATGAGAAGCGCACCTCATGGCGTCGAGCCACCGAAAACGGTTTTACCGTCGGTACGTATGAAGAACTGATCCCGCAGGCTGACCTGGTGGTTAACCTGACACCGGACAAACAGCACTCTGCGGTGGTTAAGGCGGTTCAGCCGCTGATGAAATCCGGCGCGGCGCTGGGCTACTCACACGGTTTTAATATTGTTGAAGTCGGCGAAACTATCCGCCCTGATATCACGGTTGTGATGGTGGCACCGAAATGTCCGGGCACGGAAGTGCGTGAAGAGTACAAGCGTGGCTTCGGTGTTCCGACACTGATTGCAGTCCATCCGGAAAATGATGCCAAAGGTGAAGGCCTGGCGATTGCCAAAGCCTGGGCTGCGGCAACCGGCGGTCACCGTGCGGGTGTTCTGGAATCATCCTTTGTTGCGGAAGTTAAATCTGACCTGATGGGCGAGCAGACTATCCTCTGCGGTATGCTGCAGGCCGGTTCTCTGCTCTGTTATGACAAAATGGTTGCAGACGGTGCGGATCCTGCGTATGCAGGCAAACTGATCCAGTACGGCTGGGAAACCATCACTGAAGCGCTGAAACAGGGCGGGATCACGCTGATGATGGACAGATTGTCCAACCCGGCAAAAGTCCGTGCTTATCAGCTGTCTGAAACCCTGAAAGCACAGATGAAGACCCTGTTTGAAAAACATATGGATGATATCATTTCCGGCCATTTCTCTTCAACGATGATGGCAGACTGGGCGAATGATGATAAAAATCTGCTGACCTGGCGTGAAGAGACCGGCAAGACGGCATTTGAAAACTATCCGGATTCTGAGCAGAAAATCAGTGAACAGGAATATTTTGACCACGGAGTTGTCATGGTCGCAATGGTGAAAGCCGGTGTTGAGCTGGCATTTGAAACCATGATTGATGCGGGGATCATTGCAGAATCCGCCTATTATGAATCACTGCATGAACTGCCGCTGATTGCCAACACCATTGCCCGTAAGCGTCTGTATGAAATGAACGTGGTTATCTCCGATACTGCAGAATACGGCAACTACCTGTTCTCCTTTGCGGCAGTACCGTTACTGAAAGATTTTATGGCATCACTGCAGCCGGGTGACCTGGGTAAACCAGGAGCAGATCACGGCACGGATAACGCGCAACTGCGTGATATCAATGAAGCAATCCGCCAGCATCCGATTGAGACCGTGGGTAAAACCCTGCGCGGCTATATGACGGATATGAAACGTATCGCGGTCGGCGGCTGATAACAAAATTGTTTAATGATGAAATGAGACGGCACCTGCGGGTGCCGTTTTTTTTTAATTTCACCAAACAGGGTTATTGTCACCGCCAAAAATACTATTACACTCGTTTTAGTTACAGGTATTTACCGGTAATAATTATCCGGATTTATAAGCAAAGGATTGCTATGGCAAACAGAATTTACTTACGGCTGGAAGGTAATAAACAAGGTTTGATTTCAAAAGGATGTTCATCACCGGAATCAATAGGGAATAAGTATCAGCGGGGACATGAAGACCAGATTTTTGTTTACTCATTCAGTCATGATATTTTTCGTGAGAAAAATACAATTCATCATCCGGTCATTATAAGCAAACCTATTGATAAATCATCACCATTACTGAGTGTCAGTATTACTGAAAACGAAATGCTAACCTGTGAATTAATATTTTACCGCACAGGTATCTCCGGCGTTCAGGAGAAGTATTATACAGTAAGATTGACAAAAGCTGCGATTGTAAATATCTCATCACATTATCCGAATGCATTAACCCATAATGATGCTCAGCCACATGAAAGTATTACACTTAGCTATGAGAGTATCACATGGCGGCACTGCTCTGCCGGAACGTCCGGCTACAGTATCAGCGGGCAACACCCGTTTTAATCATAGCGGTATTCGTATTCCGAGAGTGATATGCAATCCAGTTGGTCTTTCTTAGTTTCAGTAATGGAAACAAATAAATTTTTATTGTATTTATTTACATATGTTGTTTTATTAATGAGAGTTAATTTTCTTCGTGAGTTAGCATATTGATGAAGTTTTAATTTCAATGTATGGAAATCACTTGTATACTGACAATAATAAACAGAAGAATATGCTTCCTGACCTCTGTCACCCCAAAAGTGATAATGATAAGTTGCTTGCTCCTTATCAGGAGCATTACGAATAAATTCTGAAGTCAGTAGTAATGATTTAATGTAATTTGTTGCCGGGAAATATTGGGTTGGCGAAAAAAAACAGTATAAAAAAAGTAAAAATATAATGAGTGTAATTAATAAAACTAATTTAGTTAGCATGTTTATCTGCAAATGGATTCCATTTTCGGAAGCCCCAGTCACCCGCCCAGCCATCAGTAACATTTAGTTTAATTACAATATCATTTTCATAGGAATTAAAAGGCTGAATGGTATTCATATAATGAGGCAGATTTTTTTTGAAAGGTACCCCGTAGGGGGATTCTTGTGGATCCGGGAAAATCCAGGGGCGCAGTTCTCTGTTTTTATATTTACCGACAGGACCATAATGATCCCAGATACGCAGTGCGGTTTCAGCGGGAACCGGTTTTATCAGTGACCAGTAATCATGGGGTTCAATCACGGAATAAAAACCAAGAAGGTTGGAAATAAGATCTTCCCCGCTGAATCCGCTGTCACTGCCTAACAGGCCGGAAAATAAAAATCGTCCCTGATGAGTTTCAAATAATGTGGAGATATAAAACATAATTGAAAGGGCAATCGATTTTTTGTCTTCCTCTCTGAGTCCTTTTTTCACCAGCCAGCAGGAAGTAACACCCATTTTAATGAAAAATTTTCCCATAAGTTGATCGTAACTGACTAAAAAATAGTCTTTGTAATAGGGCGTGGTATTCTCTGTGAGCAGTTGTGCCCACAGGCTTCGTGCATCCCCGCCTAATGCGTGGTTACGATCTATCCAGCCGATTTCCTGTGTATATACTAATCTGGATTTTTCAATATCAAGTCGTGATGCCATCTGTGTTTTTCCGGCAGGTATTTGTCTTTATCATGTTACCGATATACTGATGACAGGGATATACACCAGACGAGTGATAATTAATTGAATATAAATACTATTTTATCTAATGTAAGATGACGGGAATGTGTTGTACAGGGCAGATTATACGGCTGTCCCTCCTTTCTGCTACAATTCCCTTCTGTTCCAGTATTGAGTCGAGTTAACAGCGCGTATGAAATTAAATCCCGGCCAGCAGCAGGCCGTTGAGTATGTTCAGGGGCCGTGCCTTGTGCTTGCGGGGGCCGGTTCCGGCAAAACCCGTGTGATCACCAATAAAATTGCCCATCTGATCCGCAATACCGGCTATCAGCCGCGTCAGATTGCGGCGGTGACCTTTACCAACAAAGCCGCGCGGGAAATGAAAGAGCGTGTTGCACAAACTCTGGGGCGTAAAGAGGCCAAAGGGCTGATGATCTCAACGTTTCACACGCTGGGGCTGGAGATTATCAAGCGGGAATACAAAGCGCTGGGGATGAAAAGTAATTTCTCCCTGTTCGACGATCAGGATCAGCTCGCGCTGCTCAAAGAGCTGACGTTTGATCATCTGGAAGAAGATAAAGAGTTACTGCAACAGCTGGTCAGTCAGATCTCAAACTGGAAGAACGCCCTGCTGACACCGGAACAGGCAAAAGGGCTGGCGCGTTCAGAGCGCGAACATACGTTTGCGGAGTGTTACCGCCGCTATGAACTGCATCTGAGCAGCTGTAATGTGCTTGATTTTGATGACCTTATCACCAAACCGACACTGCTGTTTGCCCGTGACGAACAGGCGCGGGAGCGCTGGCAGCAGCGTATCCGTTATCTGCTGGTGGATGAGTATCAGGATACCAACACCAGCCAGTATCAGCTGGTAAAATTGCTGGTCGGTAAACGCGCGTATTTTACGGTCGTGGGTGATGATGATCAGTCTATTTATTCATGGCGCGGCGCACAGCCGAAAAACCTGGTGCAGCTGAGCAAAGATTTTCCGGAGTTGCGGGTGATCAAGCTGGAGCAAAACTACCGCTCGTCCGGCTGTATTCTGAATGCGGCGAATATTCTGATCGCCAATAACCCGCATGTGTTTGAAAAACAGCTTTTTTCAAACCTCGGTTATGGTGATCCGATGAAAGTGATCACCGCGAATAATGAAGATCATGAAGCGGAGCGGGTAGTCGGGGAGTTGATCGCCCATCATTTTATCAATAAGACCGATTATAAAGATTACGCGATCTTATACCGCGGCAACCATCAGTCGCGGATCTTTGAAAAAATGCTGATGCAAAACCGGATCCCGTACCGTATCTCCGGCGGAACCTCTTTCTTTTCCCGTCCGGAAATTAAGGATTTGCTGGCATATTTGCGTGTGCTGACCAATCCGGAAGATGACAGTGCTTTCCTGCGCATCGTGAACACGCCGCGCCGGGGAATAGGACCGGCCACTATCCAGAAACTGGGTGAGTGGGCTAATACGCGGGATAAAAGTCTGTATCAGGCCAGTTTTGACCTCGGGTTGGGGCAGACACTTTCCGGTCAGGGACTGGCGGCGCTGACGAATTTCACCGGCTGGCTGGCAGAGGTGGAAAAACTGGTTGAACGCGAGCCGTTGACCGCGGTGCGTGATTTACTGCACGGCCTGGATTATCAGAGCTGGCTCTTTGAAACATCTGCCAGCCCGAAAGCCGCTGAGATGCGGATGAAGAACGTCGATCAGTTGTTCAGCTGGATGGCTGAAATGCTGGAAGGGGATGATCTCAACGAGCCGATGACGCTGGCACAGGTAGTCACCCGCTTTACGCTGCGCGACATGATGGAGCGCGGCGAGGAAGCAGAGGAGTTGGATCAGGTGCAGCTGATGACACTGCATGCTTCCAAGGGGCTGGAATTTCCGTATGTTTTTCTGGTCGGCATGGAAGAGGGAATTTTGCCGCATCAGTCCAGTATCGATGAGGATAACGTGGATGAAGAGCGGCGTCTGGCCTATGTGGGGATAACCCGCGCTCAGAAATCCCTCTTTTTTACCCTGTGCCGTGAGCGCCGCCAGTACGGCGAGCTGATCCGCCCCGAACCGAGCCGGTTTCTCTATGAACTGCCGCAGGATGATCTGCACTGGGATGACGGCAAAAAAGTGGTGAAAACCGCCGAAGAGAAACAACAGGCCGGGCTGCGCGGTGTGGCCGGACTGAAGGCGATGCTGGCAAAGAAAAAGGAAGAAAACGAATGAGGGAATCACTCAGAGCAAAAACGATGATCCGGAATAACTGAAGAAATCTGTATTACGTTGAAAAGACTGATAAAATTAAAGCCCTGATAGTGTCCGGAAACGGATAATCAGGGCTTATTATTTGTCAGCCGAGAGTGGACGGCTTTTGTTCTTCCAGCATCAGTGACCACTGCACATAACTCTGCCACTGAATTTCCTGCTGTAATGCTTCCGCACGCAGCGGATGCAATTGCTGCCAGCCGACCGGCAGTGTGATAATCAGCCCTTCCGCAGACGCCCGGATGCGCAGCGACGGCAGCGTGTCATCACGGCGGCGGCTGGCAAAAATAATCGCCAGACGCAGCAGACGACACAGGCAACCGGCTTCACGCGGTGTCAGCGCATTTTGCTGATTGAGAGAATGGATATCCAGCGGGCCACTCTGATTGCGCAGCAGTACCGCTAACAGGCGGCGTTGTGCCGGTGTGAAACCGGGTAAATCCAGATTACTGACCAGATAACCGGCATGTTCAGGGCCTTTGCGGAAATCAACACTCAGCCCGATTTCATGGATCAGAGAGGCGCTGCTGAGCAGTTCACGGCAGCGGATATCCAGCTGCCACGCAGTTGCCACCTGCTGAAAAAAGTGATCCGCTAACTGACGGACACGTTTGCCCTGGTCGGCATCTATCTGAAAACGCTTCTGAATATTTTTCAGTGTCCGGGTGCGGATGTCCTGCTCCACCGGCAATTCCAGCATGCCGTAGACCAGCCCTTCACGCAGTGCCCCCCCGGCGAGTGTCATGCCGTCAATGCCGAGTGTTTCAAAAATCGCGATAAGAATGGCCAGCCCGCTCGGGAACACCAGTGCCCGTTCCAGCGTCAGCCCTTCAATTTCCAGCTCTTCCAGTTTGCCGCACTCAATCGCTTTGCGTTTGAGCTGCTGCAGTTTCGGCAGGGTGATTTGTTCATCCATGCCCTGAGCAATCATGATTTCCTGAAGTGCCTGAACGGTGCCGGATGCGCCGACACACACCTGCCAGCCCTGTTCCAGAAGCGCGGGAGCAACCGGGGCGATAATGTCGCGGGCAGCCTGTTCGGCACCGGCGAAATTCTCCGTGGTCAGGGAGCGATCGGTAAAATAGCGCTCCAGCCAGGTGACGCAGCCCATCTCCAGGCTGAAGAGGGCGGTGGTCCGGGTGCCGCTGCCGGTCACCAGTTCGGTACTGCCGCCACCGATATCGACCACCAGGCGCTTGTCTGACCCGCCGGTGGTGTGGGCAACGCCCTGATAAATCAGGCGTGCTTCTTCCTCACCCCGGATAACTGTGACCGGATGACCGAGGATCTCCGCTGCCGTTTCCAGAAATTCACCGGCATTTCTGGCCAGGCGCAGGGTGGCTGTCGCCACCACGCGGATCTGGGAATCCGGGATATCCTGCAGATGTTCGGAAAACAGACGCAGACACTGCCAGCCGCGGGCCATCGCTGCCGGAGACAGGATATTCTCTTTATCCAGACCGGCCGCCAGACGGACCTTGCGTTTTATCCGTGACAGTACCTGAATACTGCCCGCGATCTCCCGTACCACCAGCATATGAAAGCTGTTGGAACCCAGATCGATGGCAGCATAAAGCGAGGACGATCTCAGCATGGCAGCCTTCAGCGTTTGGTACGGTTATTGTTATGACGCGGCCCGTTGCTGCTGCGGCGCGGCATATTGCGGCGGTTCTGACCACCGCCGGTGCGCGGCGGACGACGACGGCGCTTCGGCACCGGCAGATCTGTCAGCAGTGCATCGCTGTTGTATTTACTGACCGGAATCGGATGGCCGGTATATTCTTCAATCGCAGGCAGGTTCAGAGCGTACTCTTCACAGGCCAGGCTGATGGAGTGACCACTTTCCCCGGCACGCCCGGTACGGCCGATACGGTGAACATAGTCTTCACAGTCATCCGGCAGATCATAGTTAAAGACGTGAGTCACGGACGGGATATGCAGACCACGGGCCGCAACATCCGTTGCCACCAGAATGTCCAGATTACCGTGAGTGAAATCCTCGAGAATACGCAGACGTTTTTTCTGCGCCACATCGCCGGTCAGCAGGCCGACACGGTGGCCGTCAGCCGCCAGGTGTGCCCAGATATCTTCACAGCGGTGCTTGGTATTGGCGAAAATAATGCAGCGATCCGGCCACTCTTCTTCCAGCAGTGTCTGGAGAAGGCGCATTTTTTCTTCATTGGACGGATAGAATAACTCTTCTTTGATCCGGTGACCGGTACGCTGTTCCGGTTCAATTTCAATGTATTCCGGATTGTTCATCTGCTCAAACGCCAGCTCACGGACGCGGTAGGAGAGTGTCGCGGAGAACAGCAGGTTCATACGCTCCGCACATGGCGGCATATGGCGGAACAGCCAGCGGATATCTTTGATAAAGCCGAGATCGTACATACGGTCAGCTTCATCGAGAACCACAACCTGAATGGCGCTCAGGTCGATACGGCCCTGTTTGGCGAAGTCGATTAAGCGCCCGGTGGTGCCGATAATCACATCGACGCCTTCATCCAGCACTTTGATTTGTTTGTCGTAGCCGTCACCGCCGTAAGCCAGGCCGGTTTTCAGCCCGGTAAGCTGAGACAGTGGTTCGGCGTCAGAATGGATCTGAACCGCGAGTTCGCGGGTCGGGGCCATAATCAGTGCACGCGGCTGATTGATTTTGCGGCCTTCCGGTGCCGGATGGGTAAGTAAATGATGAAACGTTGACGTCAGAAATGCCAGCGTCTTCCCTGTTCCTGTTTGTGCCTGTCCTGCAACATCCCGGCCGTTGATCGTCAGGGGAAGTGTCAGCGCCTGAATAGGCGTGCAGTTATAAAAGCCCTTAGAATCAAGCGCTTCTACCACTTTAGTATGCAAGGCGAAGTCAGAAAACTTCTTGTCTGTTAAATGTGTTTTGCTCATATTTAGGTAGAATATCAGTTTAATGTTGCGTTACGGAAGTCTATTCGCTGAAATAGGTAAATCCTATCATTAAATAATGGTAGACTAACCGGGTATCGTACAAATTTTGGAGTGGAACAATGAGCGATAAAATTATTCACCTGACTGATTCCGTTTTCGAACAAAGCGTATTAAAAGCAAACGGCCCTGTGCTCGTTGATTTTTGGGCAGCCTGGTGTGGCCCGTGTAAAATGATTGCCCCTATTCTAGACGAAATCGCCGACGAATATGCAGGGAAAATCACTATCGCAAAACTGAACATCGATGATAACCCGCAGACAGCGCCGCAATACGGCATCCGCGGTATCCCGACATTACTGCTGTTCAAAGACGGCGTGGTGAAGGCAACGCAGGTTGGTGCGGTATCCAAAACCCAGCTGAAAACCTTTATCGATAACAATATCTGATAGCCGGTTTCAGCATATGTCGTTAAGATGTCCTGCGGGAACGTGAATTAATCCTTGTGCACCCGCTGGACGTCTTCTCTGAAGCATGATAAGTTAGCGCCAGCTGATCAGGTATCGCTGAAGCTCCTCAGACAGCATAGCATACTGACAACTCTGTAGTGTCTGAAAGTCTGTTATCTCCGGATACATCAAGGTATCCGATATTCCGGTCCCGGTGTCCGGTTATCCCTCGGAGATAAATCTAATTTGCGGGAATGTCACCCAATTTGTTCTCCCAAATAGGATGTGCATCACATCTTGCCCTGAGCCGGGTGTTCACAGTCAGCCTTGCAGACGATTACCTGGAAATGCAAAAATATTCGTATTAACAGTGAAAATCGGTTTTGTAAAAAATTAACCTGGTAACGATAACGTTACCGTATTATTCACGTTCATAATTCGAGATACACCCCGAGTCAAAGAACCCACCATTATGAATCTTACCGAATTAAAGAATACGCCGGTATCAGAGCTGATTACTCTTGGCGAAAATATGGGGCTGGAAAACCTGGCCCGCATGAGAAAACAGGACATCATCTTCTCTATCCTCAAGCAGCACGCGAAGAGCGGCGAGGATATTTTCGGTGACGGTGTGCTGGAAATATTGCAGGACGGCTTTGGTTTCCTCCGCTCTGCTGACAGTTCATACCTCGCAGGTCCTGATGATATCTACGTTTCTCCCAGCCAAATCCGTCGTTTTAACCTCCGTACCGGTGATACCATTTCAGGTAAAATCCGTCCGCCGAAAGAAGGCGAGCGCTATTTTGCTCTGCTGAAAGTTAACGAAGTTAACTTTGACAAACCTGAAAACGCCCGCAGTAAAATCCTGTTTGAAAACTTAACGCCGCTGCACGCAAACCGTCGTCTGCGTATGGAGCGCGGTAATGGTTCAACAGAAGATTTAACCGCCCGTGTTCTTGATCTGGCCGCTCCTATCGGCCGTGGTCAGCGTGGTCTGATTGTGGCACCGCCGAAAGCCGGTAAAACCATGCTGCTGCAGAATATCGCAGCCAATATCGCACATAACTACCCTGACTGTGTGCTGATGGTTCTGCTGATCGACGAACGTCCGGAAGAAGTGACCGAGATGCAGCGTCTGGTTAAAGGTGAAGTTATCGCATCCACCTTTGATGAACCGGCAGCGCGTCACGTTCAGGTCGCGGAAATGGTTATCGAGAAAGCCAAACGCCTGGTTGAGCATAAAAAAGATGTCATCATCCTGCTCGACTCCATTACCCGTCTGGCCCGTGCCTACAACACCGTGGTTCCTTCCTCCGGTAAAGTACTGACCGGTGGTGTGGACGCCAACGCCCTGCATCGTCCTAAGCGTTTCTTCGGTGCCGCGCGTAACGTGGAAGAGGGCGGAAGCCTGACTATCATCGCAACGGCGCTGGTTGATACCGGGTCGAAGATGGATGAAGTTATCTACGAAGAATTTAAAGGTACAGGTAACATGGAATTACACCTGTCCCGTAAGATTGCAGAAAAACGTGTCTTCCCGGCGATTGATTACAACCGTTCCGGTACACGTAAAGAAGAGCTGCTGACCACTCAGGACGAACTGCAGAAAATGTGGATCCTGCGCAAAATTATCCATCCGATGGGTGAGATTGATGCAATGGAGTTCCTGATTAACAAACTCGCGATGACGAAGACCAACGAAGAGTTCTTCGACTTCATGAAACGCTCGTAGCTTTTCGACGACACTTTATAACTAACGCCGCATGCATTGTGGCGTTTTTTTTTACCGGTTATGTCAGAAACCCCTGTGTGGCAGGGCATGGTATGTTTCTTGCATATATTATTTTGCCTGGTAATGGCAGGTTCTGCACGGTGATGTCGGCCGGCAGGGATAATAAAAATATCAGAAAGGGTTGTTGTGAATCTCACTATGTTAACTGAACTCCTAATCATATTTGTGTTCGCCACCGCGACGGTCTTTGTTGCCCGTAAGGCTGGCGTCGCTGTCGGTTTGGTGGATAAACCCAATTACCGCAAAAAGCATCAGGGACTGGTCCCGCTGGTCGGCGGAATATCTATTTTTATCAGTGTCTGCTTTGCTTTTCTCATCAGTGATGAGTTTATTGCGCATAAATTTATTTATCTCGGGTGCGCCGGTGCGCTGGTGCTGGTCGGGGCGCTCGATGACCGGTTTGACCTCAGTGTGAAACTGCGGGCCGGTGTTCAGGCGGTGGTTGCTATCATTATGATGGTGTTTGCCAACCTGAAACTTGACAGCCTGGGGTATGCGTTCGGGCCGTGGGAACTGACACTCGGGCCGTTCAGCTATGTGCTGACACTGTTTGCGGTATGGGGCGCGGTGAATGCGTTCAATATGGTTGATGGTATCGACGGGCTGCTCGGCGGGCTTTCCTGTGTCTCTTTCGGCGCGCTGGGGATCCTGTTTGCCCTGAGCGGTAACAGCGGTCTGGCATTCTGGTGCTTTACCTTTATCGCCGCCATTCTGCCGTATATCTGTTTTAACCTCGGGCTGTTCGGCCGCCGCTTTAAAGTGTTTATGGGGGATGCGGGCAGTACGCTGATCGGGTTCACCATTATTTGGCTGCTGACATCGGCCTCACAGGGCGGGGAGCCGCATGCGATTAATGCAGTGACCGCACTGTGGATTATCGCCATTCCGCTGATGGATATGGTGGCGATTATGTACCGCCGTCTGCGCAAAGGGATGAGCCCGTTCTCACCGGATCGCCAGCATATTCATCACCTGATTATGCGTTCCGGGTTTACATCCCGCGAATCCTTTGTGGTGATAACCCTTGCTGCGGCAGTATTAGCGGCTATCGGTATTGCCGGACAGGTACTCAGCTTTGTCCCTGAGTGGGTGATGCTGGCACTGTTCTTGCTTGCTTTTATTATGTACGGCTACTGCATAAAACGCGCCTGGAAAGTTGCCCGTTTTATCAAACGCCACAGACGCCGCGTGCGTCGCAAATCGGTCACACACTAAATTTTTAACCACAGAGGCACATGTTGATATGCGTTCAGAAAATACTCCGGACCCGCAACAAACGCAGTATGACCAGGAATTAGATATCCGCGCGTTATTTATGTCGTTATGGCGCGGAAAATTATGGATAGCCGGGATGGCGGTTGTGTTTGCGCTGGTTGCATTGGGTGCCAGTTATTTTATGCAGCAGAAGTGGAATTCCACGGCGATCACGGATTATCCGACTGTTAATAATTTAGGCGGATATTATTCCCAGCAGCAATTTATGCGTAATCTGGACACGCATCTGAATGCTGCTCAGGAATCTTCAGCACTGCTGCCGATCCCGAATGAGGCCTACCAGGAATTTATTACCCAGGCGGCATCTTATGATACCCGCCGTGATTTCTGGTTACAGACGGATTACTACAAGTCCCGCATGGAAAATGATGCCAAGGCAGATGCGGCACTGCTGGACGAAATGATCAATAACATCACGCTGACCCCGCGTGATGACACGAAGAAACTGGTGAATGACACGCTGACGCTGACAGCGGAATCTGCGGCGGACTCTGCAAAACTGCTGAGTCAGTATGTGGATTTTGCCAACGCGCGTGCAGCTCAGAATCTTAACGATGAGCTGAAAGGGGCGTGGGCAACGCGGTCACAGTCACTGAAAGCACTGGTCAAACGCCAGAAGATGGTGGCGGAATCGCTGTATCAGCGTGAAACCGGACAGCTGAAAAATGCTATCGCGGCTGCACAGAAACAGGGGATCAGCCGCAGCCGGACAGATGTGCCTGCCGACGAACTGCCGTCCTCCCAGCTGTTCCTGTTAGGTACGCCGATGTTACAGGCGCGTCTGGAGACACTGGAAGCCGCCGGACCTGAGTTTGACAAAGATTACGAGCAGAACATTGCCATGCTGTCGACGCTGAATGTCGGTCCTGCGCTGGAAGATAACTTCCGTGCCTACCGCTATCTGCGGACACCGGATGAGCCGGTAAAACGTGACAGCCCGCGCCGTGCCTTCATGATGATTATGTGGGGCTTTATCGGTGCACTGACCGGTGCCGGTGTGGCGCTGGTCCGCCGCCGTCCGTAACGGCAGCGGCAGAATAACCGGCCGGGGTGCTGTTCCCGGCCTGTTTTAAGGCGGGTAACCGCCACCGGCCGGAAAGCCGGATATCATATAAAATAAAAGAGACTCTCAGTGAAAGTATTGACTGTATTTGGTACCCGCCCGGAAGCTATCAAAATGGCTCCGCTGGTACATGCGCTGGCAGCGGATCAGGCTTTTGAGGCAAAAGTTTGTGTGACCGCGCAGCATCGTGAAATGCTGGATCAGGTATTACACCTTTTTGAGATCACACCGGATTATGATCTCAATATTATGCGCCCGGGACAGGATTTAACTGATATTACCTGTCGTATTCTTGAGGGTTTAAAGCCGGTTCTGGCCGACTTTAAACCGGATGTCGTTCTGGTTCACGGCGATACCGCAACCACCATGGCAACCAGCCTGGCGGCGTTCTACCAGCGGATCCCTGTGGGTCATGTGGAAGCCGGTCTGCGCACCGGAAACCTGTACTCACCGTGGCCGGAAGAAGCTAACCGCAAAATTGCCGGACACCTGGCAATGTACCATTTTGCGCCGACACAAAATTCACGCGAAAACCTGCTGCGTGAAGGGATCAATGACAGTCATATTTTCGTCACCGGCAATACGGTGATTGATGCGCTGCTCGCGGTCCGTGACCGCATCATGCAGGATAAAGCCCTGCTGGCACAGCTGGATGCACAGTATCCGTTTATCGACAGCAGCAAAAAAATGATTCTGGTCACCGGCCACCGCCGTGAGAGTTTCGGCGGCGGGTTTGAGCGGATTTGCCACGCGCTGGCGGAAATTGCCACGACCCATCCGGAAGTTCAGATTGTCTACCCGGTTCACCTCAATCCGAATGTCAGTGAGCCGGTAAAACGGATCCTGCATGATATCAGCAATATTGTGCTGATCAGTCCGCAGGATTACCTTCCTTTTGTCTACCTTATGAACCATGCTTATATGATCCTGACCGACTCAGGCGGCATTCAGGAAGAAGCACCATCATTAGGTAAACCGGTTCTGGTGATGCGTGATACCACCGAACGTCCGGAGGCGATTGACGCCGGGACTGTTCGTCTGGTCGGCACTGAAACCGGCACTATCGTTCGTGAAGTAACGCGATTGCTGACCGATCCGGCGGCTTATCATGAGATGAGCCGTTCACATAACCCTTACGGGGACGGAAAAGCGTGCCAGCGTATTCTTGAAGCATTGAAAAACAATCAGGTGACATTATGAGTTTTGAAACTATTTCTGTTGTCGGTCTGGGTTATATCGGTTTACCAACAGCGGCAGCTTTTGCCTCCCGTCAGAAGAAAGTGGTTGGTGTGGATGTGAACCAGCATGCGGTTGATACCATTAACCGTGGTGAAATTCATATTGTGGAGCCGGACCTGGGCGCGGTTGTGAAAACAGCTGTGGAAGGCGGTTTCCTGAAAGCCTTCACCAAACCTCAGCCTGCGGATGCATTCCTGATTGCCGTACCGACACCGTTTAAAGGTGATCACGAGCCGGATCTGGCTTTTGTGCAGTCCGCAGCGGAATCTATCGCGCCGGTACTGAAAAAAGGTGACCTGATTATTCTCGAATCCACCTCGCCGGTCGGTGCGACTGAGCAGATGGCAGAGTGGCTGGCAGCGGCACGTCCTGATCTGACCTTCCCGCAGCAGGCGGGTGAAGAATCTGATATCGATATCGCTTATTGCCCTGAGCGTGTGCTGCCGGGCCAGGTGATGGTTGAACTGATTAAAAACGACCGTGTGGTCGGCGGGATGACACCAAAATCCTCAAAACGCGCCAGTGAACTGTATTACATCTTCCTGGAAGGTGAGTGTGTCATTACTAACGCGCGCACAGCTGAGATGTGCAAACTGACCGAAAACAGCTTCCGCGATGTGAACATTGCGTTTGCGAATGAATTATCACTGATTTGTGCTGACCAGGGCATTAATGTCTGGGAACTGATCAGCCTGGCAAACCGCCATCCGCGTGTGAATATCCTGCAGCCGGGTCCGGGTGTCGGTGGCCACTGTATCGCGGTTGACCCGTGGTTTATCGTGGCGCAGAACCCGAAACAGGCCCGTCTGATCCACACTGCGCGTCTGGTTAACGACGGCAAACCACTGTGGGTTATTGATCAGGTAAAACAAGCGGTTGCTGATTGCCTGACCGAAACCGGCAAACGTGCCAATGAAGTGACGATTGCCTGCTTTGGCCTGGCATTCAAACCAAATATCGATGATCTGCGTGAAAGCCCTGCGGTTCAGGTTACCAAAATGGTGGCTGAGTGGCATGCAGGGAAAACGCTGGCGGTTGAGCCGAACGTTCATGAACTGCCGGGCAAACTGAAAGGTCTGACAGAACTGGTTTCTATCGAAAAAGCGATTACTGACGCGGATATTATTCTGCTGCTGGTGGATCACACGCCGTTCAAAGGCATCCCGGGCAGCCAGATCCCGCAGAAATGGATCATCGATACCAAAGGAGTATGGCGTTGAAACGTATTTTAGTGACAGGCGGAGCCGGTTTTATCGGCTCTGCGGTTGTTCGTCATATTATCCGTGATACTGCTGACAGCGTGGTGGTGGTGGATAAACTGACCTACGCCGGTAACCTCGAATCACTGGCACCGGTGGCGGCTGACCCGCGCTATACCTTTGAACAGGTGGATATCTGTGACCGCGCGGCGCTTGACCGCGTGTTCGCACAGTATCAGCCGGATGCGGTGATGCATCTGGCGGCGGAAAGTCATGTGGATCGCTCCATCGACGGCCCGGCGGCGTTTATCGAAACCAACATTGTGGGGACTTACACACTGCTGGAAGCCGCACGTTATTACTGGACGGCTCTGGATGCGGAGAAAAAATCCGCATTCCGTTTCCACCATATTTCCACCGACGAAGTTTACGGTGATCTGGAAGGGCCTGACGGCTTTTTCACCGAAACCACACCGTATGCACCGAGCAGCCCGTACTCTGCCTCCAAAGCCTCCAGCGACCATCTGGTACGCGCCTGGCAGCGGACTTACGGCTTCCCGTCTGTGATCACCAACTGTTCAAATAACTACGGGCCGTACCATTTCCCGGAAAAACTGATCCCGCTGGTTATCCTCAATGCGATTTCCGGTAAACCGCTGCCGGTGTACGGCAAAGGTGAGCAGATCCGCGACTGGCTGTTTGTCGATGACCATGCCCGTGCCCTGTATACCGTGGTGACACAGGCAAACATCGGTGAAACCTACAATATCGGCGGCCATAACGAGCGCAAAAATATTCAGGTGGTGGAAACTATCTGTGAGCTGCTCGAAGAGCTGCATCCGCAGAAACCGGCCGGTGTCGCGAAATACCGTGACCTTATCACCTATGTGACAGACCGCCCGGGCCATGATCTGCGTTATGCGATTGATGCGGACAAAATTGAGCGCGACCTGGGCTGGCGCCCGCAGGAAACGTTTGAGTCCGGTATCCGCAAAACCGTGGAATGGTATCTGAATAATGAAACCTGGTGGCGCCGGGTGCAGGACGGCTCGTATGCCGGACAGCGTCTGGGACTGGGTCAGGATAAGTAAGAGGCTGGTATGAAAGGAATTATTCTGGCGGGCGGCTCCGGAACACGGTTGCACCCGATCACCCGCGGGGTGTCAAAACAACTGCTGCCGATTTACGACAAGCCGATGATCTACTATCCGCTGTCCGTGCTGATGCTGGCCGGGATCCGCGAAGTCCTGATCATCTCAACACCGGAAGATCTGCCGTCATTCCGCCGTCTGCTGGGTAATGGTGAACAGTTCGGTATCTCTCTGAGCTATGCGGAACAGCCGTCGCCGGATGGCCTGGCTCAGGCCTTTATCATCGGTGAGGAGTTTATCGGTGATGACAGCTGCAGCCTGGTGCTGGGGGATAATATTTTCTTCGGCCATGCATTCAGCCCGAAACTGAAAAGTGTCGCGGCCCGGACGCAGGGCGCGACTGTTTTCGGCTATCAGGTGATGGACCCGGAACGTTTCGGTGTGGTGGAGTTTGATGATGAATTCCGTGCCCTGTCGATTGAGGAAAAACCGGTTCATCCGAAATCCAACTGGGCGGTTACCGGATTGTATTTCTATGATAATCAGGTGGTTGATATCGCCAAACAGGTGAAACCGTCTGAGCGCGGCGAACTGGAAATCACCAGTATCAACCAGATGTATCTGGAGCGCGGTGAACTGAATGTTGAGCTGCTCGGCCGTGGTTTTGCCTGGCTGGACACCGGTACTCACGACAGCCTGATTGAAGCCAGCACCTTTGTGCAGACGGTTGAAAAACGTCAGGGTTTTAAAATTGCCTGTCTGGAAGAGATTGCCTGGCGCAACGGCTGGCTGAATGACGAACAGGTGGCGGAATCCGCCCGTCAGCTGGCGAAGACCGGTTATGGTCAGTATCTGAAGAATTTACTCCATGTCCGTCCGCGCCAGTATTGAGCACCTCGCCTGGGAAAGTGACTTTTTTGCCCTGAAAACGGCAAAACTGGCATTTTCCCCGGACGCAGCCCCCCTGTCTGCGGCAGATTTCGCGCCGTACGACCTGGTGCAGGCCAAAATCAGTGCCGGGGATAACGCGGCACTGGACGGTTTATCCGCACTCGGCTTTTTCCTCGCGGAAAGTGAGGTGGATTTTGCATTGTCACTCAGGAGTGGCACAGAAAATGCAATGTCTGACAGTACACTCTGTTATGCAGATGAAACGGATATCCCGGTGATAAAACAGGCAGCGGCACAGGTTTTCAGCCAGAGCCGTTTCCGTGCACCGTGGTATCAGCCGGATGACAGCGCCCGCTTCTATGCGGTGTGGGCGGAAAAAGCGGTACGCGGGACATTCGATAAAGATTGTCTGCTGATCCGCAATAAAAACAATGAGATTGCCGGGTTTGTTACTCTCCGTCAGACAGATGAACACAGCGCCCGTATCGGGCTGCTGGCGGTACTGCCGGGCAATCAGGGTCAGGGTATCGGCCTGAAATTAATGTCGGCGGCGCAACAGTGGTGTGCAGAACATCACTGCCGGGTATTACGGGTTGCAACACAGCTCAGTAATATTGCGGCAATGCGCCTTTATACAAAAAGCGGTGGTGCGGTTGACAGCACTGCCTACTGGTTATACCGAGGATGCAATGATTCCATTTAATAAACCACCTGTAGTCGGCACTGAAGTTGAATATATGCAGCAGGCCATGAAAAGCGGCAAGCTGTGCGGTGACGGTTCGTTCACCAAAAAATGCGAAGAGTGGATGGAAAAACGGTTCGGCAGCGCCAAAGTCCTGCTGACCCCGTCCTGTACCGCCTCACTGGAAATGGCAGCAATTCTGCTGGATATTCAGCCGGGTGATGAAGTCATCATGCCGAGCTATACCTTCGTCTCCACCTCCAACGCCTTTGTGCTGCGCGGTGCGAAAGTGGTGTTTGTTGATATCCGTCCGGACACCATGAATATCGATGAAACCAAGATCGAAGCGGCTATCACGGATAAAACCAAAGCGATTGTACCGGTGCATTATGCAGGCGTGGCCTGTGAAATGGACGTCATCATGGCGCTGGCGAAGAAATATAACCTCTTTGTGGTGGAAGATGCCGCGCAGGGCGTGATGTCAACCTACAAAGGCCGCGCGCTGGGCTCTATCGGCCATATCGGCTGCTACAGCTTCCACGAAACCAAAAACTACTCCTCCGGCGGAGAGGGCGGTGCCACCCTGATTAACGATCCGGCGATGATTGGCCGTGCGGAAATCATCCGTGAGAAAGGCACCAACCGCAGCGAATTCTTCCGCGGACAGGTGGATAAATACACCTGGCGTGATATCGGCTCCAGCTACCTGATGTCCGACTTACAGGCCGCATACCTGTGGGCACAGCTGGAAGAAGCGGAAAAAATCAACGAGCGCCGTCTGGCATTCTGGCAGATTTACTATGATGCCCTGACCCCGCTGGCGCAGGATGGCCTGCTGACGCTGCCGGTTGTTCCGGAAAATCTGGAGCAGAACGCGCACATGTTTTACATCAAACTGAAAGATGTGGCAGAGCGCACCGCATTCAGCGAATACATGAAAGCCAATGACGTGCTGACCGTATTCCACTATGTGCCGCTGCACAGCTGCCCGGCGGGTATGGAGTTCGGCCGTTTTGACGGTGAGGATATCTTTACCACCCGTGAAAGCGAGCGTCTGGTGCGTCTGCCGATGTTCTACAACATGACAGAAGAAGAGCAGCAGCGCGTGATCCACCTGATTAAGGGCTTCTTCGCGTAGTATGTCCCTCGCTAAAGCCTCTGTCTGGACCGCCGGCTCCACCCTGATCAAAATCGGGGCGGGGCTGCTGGTCATTAAATTAATGGCGCTGACATTCGGCCCGGCCGGTATCGGCCAGGCACTGAACTTCCGCCAGCTGATTACGGTGCTGGGGGTATTGTCAGGTGCCGGTATTTTTAACGGCGTGACCAAATATATCGCCGAGCACCGTGATGATGCGGAAAAACGCCGGGCGGTGTTAGGCACGTCCTCAACCCTGATTCTGGTGTTCTCGACACTGCTGGCGATTGTGTTTCTGCTGTTCAGCAAACCGATCAGCATGGCGCTGTTTGACGGCAATGACGCTTATCAGGATGTTGTTGCGGCGGTGGCCTTTATCCAGATGGGTATTGCTTACGCCAACTATTTTCTCGCGATTATCAAAGGATACCGGGATGCGTCCGGCAATGCGCTGGCGCTGATCGCGGGCAGTCTGATCGGTGTCACGGCGTATTATCTCTGCCAGCGCTGGTGGGGCTATGACGGTGCACTGGCCGGGCTTGCGCTGGTGCCGGCGCTGATTATTATTCCGGCTTTTGCCATGCTGCTGCGCCGCCGCCATTTCCCGCTTTCCGAGCTGAAACCGGCCTGGGATCGGGCGATTGCATCCCATCTGGGGAAATTCACCCTGATGGCGCTGATGACGGCGGTCACACTGCCGGTGGCGTATATCATGATGCGGAACCTGCTGGCCTCCCGCTACAGCTGGGAGGAAGTGGGAATATGGGGCGGTGTGACCAGTATTTCGGACGCTTACCTTCAGTTTATTACCGCGTCGTTTTCTGTCTATCTGCTGCCGACGTTATCGCGGTTACAGGCAAAAAGTGATATCCGCCGTGAGATCATCAAATCACTGAAATTTGTGTTACCGGCAGTGGCTGCGGCCAGTTTTATGGTCTGGCTGCTGCGTGATTTTGCTATCTGGCTGCTGTTCACGGATAAATTTACCGGCATGCGCGACCTGTTTGCCTGGCAACTGGTCGGTGATGTCCTGAAAGTGGGCGCTTACGTCTTCGGTTATCTGGTGATTGCCAAGGCCGCACTGCGGTTTTATATCCTCACGGAAGTGACCCAGTTTGCTTTACTGACGCTGTCCGCGTACTGGCTGATTCCGGCACACGGTGCCGTCGGCGCGGCACAGGCCTATATGCTGACATATATTATCTACTTCCTTTTGTGTTGTAGCGTATTTCTGATCTATTGCAGGCGAGCATGACAACTTTAATTCACGTTTTAGGATCTGATATCCCGCATCATAACCAGACCGTGCTGCGCTTCTTCAATGATGTGCTGGCACCGCAGCTGCCGCGTGAGGAAATGCCTGAATTTATGGTTGTTTCCACCGCCGGGCAGCTTCTGGCGCAATATCCCAACCTGGAACTGGATGTCTGGCCGGATAAAAAAAGCCTGGCGAATGCCGTCACCGCGAAAGCAAAACGTGACCGGCAGTGCCGCTTTTTCTTCCATGGTCAGTTTAATGCCCTGATCTGGCTGGCATTATTATCAGGAAAAATTAAACGTCATCAGTTTTACTGGCATATCTGGGGCGCGGATCTGTATGAGGATTCCCGTCAGCTGAAATTCAGACTGTTTTATCATCTGCGCCGCCTGGCACAGAAGCGGGTCGGTCATGTGTTCGGCACGCGCGGTGATTTAAACTATTTTGCCCAGTTCTGCCCGAAGATCCCTGCTGACCTGCTCTATTTCCCGACGCGGATGGATCCTTCTCTGACGGTTTTAACGCCGCCTGAGCCGCGTGGTGACGATAATATGATGATCCTGCTGGGTAACTCGGGTGACCGCTCAAACCGCCATAAAGAGGCGCTGACGCGCATTCATGAGCAATTCGGGGAGAAGGTGAAAATCATTATCCCGATGGGCTATCCGGAAAACAACGGGGACTATATTGCTGAAGTGGATGCTTTCGCGCAGCAACTGTTCCCTCAGCAGCAGGCGGAGATCCTGAAAGACAAGATGGATTTTGATATCTATCTGAATTTGCTGAAACAATGCGACCTCGGCTACTTTATCTTTAACCGCCAGCAGGGGATCGGCACACTGTGTCTGCTGATCCAGTTCGGTATTCCGTTTGTGATAAGCCGTCAGAACCCGTTCTGGCAGGATATGACCGAGCAGCAGGTGCCGGTTCTGTTTTACGGTGATGATGTGACACCGGACGTGGTGGCGCAGGCGCGGGAGCAGCTGTTCGCCCTCGACCGTGAAAAAATTGCCTTCTTCAGCCCGAACTTTGTGCAGGGCTGGGAGCAGGCACTGGCCGCTGCGCAGGAGACACAGGCATGAGTCAGTTTGATTTCATCGGGCTGTTTGCCGTCTGGTTTATCTCGCTGGCCTTTATTCTGCTGCTGACCTACCGCGAATTCCGCCGGGTCCGCTTCAGTTTTAATATTTTTTTCTCCATGCTCTATCTGCTGACCTTCTTTTTCGGCTTCCCGTTTACCTTTGCTCTGGTGTTCCAGTTTGATGTGCAGGTGGTGCCGCCGTCCGCGCTGTTGCAGGCGCTGCTGGCGTCAGTCAGCTTCTATGCCATTTATTATGTGGCGTATAAAACCCGGTTACGCAGACCTGACGCGGTTTACAGCGGTACGCCGCTGTTTTCCATGAACAAAACAGAAACCCGGCTTACCTGGCTGCTGCTGGCGGCGATTGCTGTCGCGACCGCCGGTATTTTCTTTATGGAAAACGGATTGCTGCTGTTTAAGCTGAAAACCTACAGTCAGATTTTCTCGAGTCAGGTCACCGGTGTGGCGTTAAAGCGCTTTTTCTACTTCTTTATCCCGGCGATGCTGGTGGTGTTCTTCCTGAAACCCACATTCCAGCGCTGGATTTTCTTCCTGATCACCACGGTGGCGTTCGGGATTATGACTTATGTGATTGTCGGCGGTACCCGCGCCAACATCATTATCGCGTTTGCGCTGTTTCTGTTTATCGGCATTGTGCGCGGCTGGATTTCGCTGTGGATGCTGGTCAGCGCCGGAGTCTTCGGCGTGGTGGGCATGTTCTGGCTGGCACTCAAACGCTACAGCCTGGATGTCAGCGGAGCAGAGGCGTTTTACACGTTCCTCTACCTGACCCGTGATACCTTCTCGCCATGGGAAAACCTCGGCCTGCTGCTGAATAACTACGACAAAATTGAGTTCCAGGGGCTGGCGCCGATTATCCGTGACTTCTATGTCTTTATCCCGTCCTGGCTGTGGCCGGACCGGCCGGATACCGTACTGAATGCGGCAAACTATTTTACCTGGGAAGTGCTGAACAACCATTCCGGGCTGGCGATATCACCGACACTGATCGGCTCGCTGGTGGTGATGGGCGGCTTCTGGTTTATTCCGCTCGGTGCGGTGGTGGTCGGGCTGATAATCAAATGGTTTGACTGGCTGTATGAGCTGGGCAAACGGGAGACAAACCGTTACAAAGCGGCCATTCTGCATGCATTTTGTTTCGGCGCGATATTTAACATGATTGTGCTGGCCCGCGAAGGAATGGATTCATTCGTTTCCCGCGTGGTGTTTTTCTGTCTTATTTTCGGCTTTTGTCTGGTGGTGGCGAAATTACTGTACTGGCTGTTCGAAACGGCCGGGCTTATCCGCCATTATGTGATTTCAAAGGGCAAACGCACCCGTCTTTCATCGTAAGGAATTAGCATGGAACCGTTATCTTCTGATGCCGGCAGCGCGGAAAATATCCCGCAGTATTCTATCCGTAACCACCCGATTCAGGGTTTCCGGAATCAGGCGCATTTTCTGGATTATCTGTTTAAGGACGGACAGATCAGAACCGGTACGCTGGTGGCCATTAATGCTGAAAAAGTCATGACCGCCGAACAGGATGAGGCGCTGCACACACTGCTGAGCAACGCGGAATATCTGTATGCGGACGGGATCAGCATTGTCCGTGCTATCCGCCGCAAATACCCGCAGGCGGATGTCGCGCGGATTGCCGGGGCGGATTTGTGGGAAGGGCTGATGGAACGCGCCGGGCAGGAAAACACGCCGGTGTTTCTGGTCGGCGGCAAGCCGGAAGTGCTGGCAGAAACCGAAGCCAAACTGAAAGCACAGTGGAATGTCAATCTGGCAGGCACGCAGGACGGTTATTTCACCGCAGAACAGCGTGATGCCCTGTTTGAGCGTATCCGCGACAGCGGCGCAAAAATCGTGACAGTGGCAATGGGCTCACCGAAACAGGAAATCTTTATGCGTGACTGCCGTAAGATCCACCCGGATGCCCTGTATATGGGCGTGGGCGGGACTTACGACGTCTTTACCGGTCATGTGAAGCGTGCGCCGAAGGTGTGGCAGAACATGGGGCTGGAGTGGCTCTACCGCCTGTTATCACAACCAACCCGCTTCCGCCGTCAGTTAAAACTGCTGAAATTTCTGGGTTATTACTACGGTAATAAATTATAATTGCCCCTGTCCGGGCGGCTTTTTGCGGGAAAATGCTCTCTTTATCAGCAAAGCGGGTAAAGACTGAGCAAACAATACATTTGTGAAAAAAAGCACTGGACAGACGGATGAGAAATCCGTACTATCCTCTCCCGCAACGGCGCAAAGCGCCCGTAGCTCAGCTGGATAGAGCGCTGCCCTCCGGAGGCAGAGGTCTCAGGTTCGAATCCTGTCGGGCGCGCCATTATGCGTGTAAGAGTTACGGTATAGTATTTCGTTGTTGTAAGTAGTAAAATGTTGCGATGTTATGGTGGCTATAGCTCAGTTGGTAGAGCCCTGGATTGTGATTCCAGTCGTCGTGGGTTCGAGTCCCATTAGCCACCCCATTTAATAACATGTAACATGACTGTAGTGATGAACCTGCGAGGGTGGCGGAATTGGTAGACGCGCTAGCTTCAGGTGTTAGTGTTCTTACGGACGTGGGGGTTCAAGTCCCCCCCTTCGCACCATCATCATGAAAAGTCAGCCTTTCGGCGAGTAGCGCAGCTTGGTAGCGCAACTGGTTTGGGACCAGTGGGTCGTAGGTTCGAATCCTATCTCGCCGACCATATTCAGAGAAAGCCCCGCTTACAGCGGGGCTTTTTCGTTTCTGCGGTTTCTGTTTTTTCCTGTCCTGTTTTTCTTCCCGTGAAACCACCGCTATTGGTGGTACCTGATAATTTCTATATAAATCATTGCGTTATGCGTGATGTATAGATCCGGCGACAACAGGTATAATGCGTGTCGTCAAAATGAGACACTTAATTTATTGATATATAACGATTTAAATAATGCTGTCAGAAAACGTCGCAAAACAGAGACACTGCGGACAGATTTGCATCAGTGATTGGTAAGCAGAAGGCAGGATAAAAAAAATAAACCCACGGGAACCGTGGGAAATCGAGAAGGCGTAAAAGTTGGCACGTCTTGTGCATTACATCAGGGTGTAGATGCTCATCTCATTTCTTATGTTTGCGTAAGCTTCATAAACCCGGAGATGACGCAGAGCTAAATTCGGTGCCTATTGTCCGGGTTATCGATGTAAAAGATCCCGAAATCTTTACATCACCAACAGGACGTAACGTTGAGTGAGGCACCATCCGTCTGTAGACCTGATTGTATTTTATGCACCTATCGTTCCGCGATAGGTGTTTTTTTATGTTTCATTCTTGCCACCAATAATGTGTTCCGTCAATCTCTTTTAATGATGTTCCGGCATAAAAAAAGCCAATCCGGCAGGATTGGCTCTGTGTGATAAAAAATAACCCGTCTGTGCTTATTCGCGGGGCGTTTTTTCATCCGGTAACGTCAGGGTATTGAGCAGGGCATTACGGCGGATCATGGCAGATTCCTCATACTTTTTCTGCTTATCCAGCACATCGGCCAGCCAGGCTGCATCATGCGTGTCCTGACGGGCGTTCAGGGCAGATTTAAAGTATTTCTCCGCATCTTCCCAGCGTGTTTCCTGCATGGCTAACTGCCCGAGGGTACTGTTGAGCAGCGGCTGATCCGCATCTTCCTTCTGCATCTGGTTCAGCACCTTGCGGATAGCTTTCGGATTGTCTGTCCGGATCTGCGGCAGCAGCATCAGCAGGCGCTGATCTTTCTGACGCTTCAGTCCGTCGAGCACCACCGCTTCCGCATCCGCCATATCATCACCGGCGATAAAGTGCTGTGCGGCCGCTACGGCCATCTCCGGATTGTGGCGCAGATGGCGGCTGAGATTTTTCCACCAGTGGCGCAGTGCATCGCTGCCGTCCTGATCCGCAACCTGTTGCATCATACCGAGCCAGGCGCGGATCTCCGTCTGTTCAACCTGCTCATCCGTGAATTCGCCGGATTTTTTCATCTGCGGCAGAATGGCGATCAGGGATTTCCAGGCACCGGAGCGAGCATACACCTGTTCCGCCAGACGCAGTACTTCCGGATGGCGCGGTGCGACTTCCAGCAGATTATCGATAGCGGTTCTCGCTGCCGGAATTTCATCGCGGCTCAGCAAAATACGGGCGCGGGTGATATCCACCGGTAACTGATGACGCCCGGCCAGCTCAGAAGCCCGCTCCAGATACTGATTGGCGCGGAGATTATCACTGCGCTGCTGTGCCGCTTCCGCTGCCAGCAGATAGTTGACCAGCGGTTGCTCGGCATTATCCGCACTGCGGCTCAGTAATTTTTCCACCTGACGGAAATCCCCTTCCGCCAGTTTGAGCAGTGCATCGTTGGTCAGCGCACGGGCGCGGTTGCGTTTATGACCGCCAAACCAGCCGAGGGTGCGGGAGCTGCCGCTTTTCAGGCGACGCCAGCACCAGCCCAGCAGCATCAGAACCGCCTGTAATCCGAGAAAGCAGATCACCAGGCCGGTAACACTGGTTTCGATATCAAAATTGTCGGTCTGGATCAGGACATAACCCTGATGTCCGGCCACCAGCGGGCCGATAATAATCCCGGCAATCAGGATAAGAAACAGAATAAAGACTTTAAACATCTGTTATCCCTCCTGTTGCGGTGCTGCTTCCGGCTGTGCCGGTGCAGCAGCAGGTGTTTCCTGCGGTGCTTCAGCCGGTGCCGGCGGCGGGGTTTCATCGTTGAGCAGACGGCGGATACGGGTCTGTACCAGTTTATCCAGCAGCGGCTGGCTGGTCAGGCTGTCCGGCGCACTCATTGAGATCGGCTGGGCGGCCAGTGCATCCACTTCGGCCAGGAAGGCGGCGTTGGTCGGATCGCTGTCAGAGAAATAGGCACGGACCCAGGTGGAGACCGCATCCAGTGACTGTTTGTAGCTTTCTTCCTGGTGACGCGGCACCGCCTGAGCGGCGATCAGCAACTGGGCGCGGATATTCTCACGGACATATATGTCCTGATTCGGTGCCAGCAGCGGAGCGGAGGTGTTGTCACGGCGGCGGATGGTGATGAAATCACTCATAAACCCTTTCCAGCTTTTGGTCAGGTTTGTGCGCCAGTCCGCAACGGAGGAGGTCAGCCCTTCACTGTCACTGCTGTCCATCGGCGCGCCGTCACGGCTGCCGTCATCCAGACGCAGATTATCCACCTGACCGGCAAGCTGGTTCAGGCGCAGGATCGTGCCGTCAAAATCGATCTGACTGACGGCGGAGAGTGCCGTAATGTCATTACGCAGCGCGGTGCGTACATCCAGCAGACCCGGATCGTTCATTTCGGCGAGGCTGGCATCGGCATTTTTCAGCAGTACCATAGCAGTGACCACATCCTGGTCATTCCACAGTTTGCGCTCTGCCATTTTGACCAGGAAATCCGCCTGGGCCAGCAGCCAGCTTTTCACATCGGTACTGGACAGCGCAGTGACACGACTGCGCAGTAAATCCAGCTCGTGTTTCAGCGCCTCTTCCTGCTGCTGATGCTGTGCGCTGAGTGCAGACTGCTGCGCGATAAATTCCTGCATCTGTTTTTGTGTCTGCTGCTGTTCCTGCTGCAGCTGTGCCATCTGAGATTTCAGCTGTGCATTTTCCGCTTCCAGGTTTTTCGACAACGTCTGAGTACCGGCCTGTGAGGCATACCAGACACCACCGCCGATCAGCAGGATAACGGCCAGGGCGATAGCACCGCGCAGAAAGCCGGAGGGCTGTTTTTCCTCAGCGGCAGGCGGGGTTTTCCGCGACTGCGGCGCTTCCGGTGCCGGTTTCGGCGCGGTATCAGCCGGTTTGCTGTCAGCCGCCGGGGTTTCCGCCGGTTTTTTATCAGACGCCGCTTTGTCAGTAACGTTTTTTGCGGTCGCTTTTTTCCCGGCAGCCGTGTCTTTTTTCTCTGCCTGCGGATCAGTACTGATTACGGCATCCTGTGTCTCAGGTACATCAGCCGATCCGGGTTTTTTTTCGTGTTCCGTCATTCGTGGCGTCCCATGTCTGTTCATTGAAGAGCCTGAAGTAAGGCTTCATTATCTGCACCGGCGGCGACATCAATATTCTGCCAGCCCAGTGATTGTGCGATAGCTGCCAGTCTGTCACTGACAACAATAATCCGGCATTGCAGCAGCCAGCCAAGGTGCGCGGCCGGTATCAACTGCCGCAGCAGGTGCAGCATTTCGCCGCTGGTCACCACCAGCGTCTGAACCTGTTGCTGCTGCCACAACAGGGCGCATTCCCCGCCGTCGTAAGTTACGGGTCCGCGGCGGTAGCATTCACAGTAATCCACCACTGCGCCCCGTTCGCGCAGTGTCTGTGCCAGATACTCTCTGCCGCCGTTACCGCGCAGCAGAAGTGCGCGGCGGCCGGTCATATCCTGTAAGTCCGGCAGGGTCAGCAGATGTTCGCTGGTTTCCCCGCCGGGCATAAAGGCGGCGGGTAATCCGGTCAGTTGTTCAAAGCAGTCCGCGGTTGACTGACCAATCCCATAATAGCAAAGCTTATCAGACCACAGGTAATTCTGTTGAATAAGCTGTTCATTTGCGTGATAAACCGCATTCTTTGACAGCAGAAAAAGGGCATCTCCGGGAGAAAGTGCCGCGATTTTGGCAATCAGCAGCGGCAGCTCATGTCCCGGGGAAATACGGATGAGCGGGGCAGAAAGGGCATTCTGCCCGCGTGAGCGCAGAGCGCTGACCAGGGCTTCACCAGCCGGTGAGGGACGGGTGACCAGGATGGTCATGCAGGCGTGTGCCCCTGATAGACTTCCGTCAGAATAGCTCTTGCGCCGTTATCCAGCAGTTCCTCTGCGAGAGAAACTCCGGCAGCAGCGGCATCCTGCGGGTCACACAGGCGTTCACCGCGGACAATTTCACTGCCGTCCGGTGCGCCGACCAGCGCGCGCAGCCAGATTTTATCCCCCTGCCAGATAGCATAACTGCCGATAGGCACCTGACACCCTCCTTCCAGCCGGGTATTCATGGCGCGTTCGGCACGGACACAGATATCGGTCTGCGCGTGATTCAGGACGCTGAGTAAAGAACGGGTACGTTCATCATCCAGGCGGCACTCAATCCCGACCGCACCCTGACCAACGGCGGGAAGGGACTCTTCCGGCGGCAGTGCACAGCGGATGCGTTCATCCAGTTTCAGGCGTTTCAGCCCGGCGACCGCCAGGATAATCGCGTCATAGTCGCCGTTATCCAGTTTGCCCAGCCGGGTGCCGACATTACCGCGCAGGTCGCGGATCACCAGATCAGGGCGGCGTTCGCGCAGCTGACACTGACGACGCAGACTGGAAGTGCCGACGATACTGCCGGGCGGCAGGGCATCCACACTGTCATAGTGGTTGGAAACAAAGGCGTCGCGCGGATCTTCCCGCTCACAGATAGTGACTAATCCCAGCCCGTCCGGGAAATCGACCGGGACATCTTTCATAGAGTGCACGGCGATATCTGCACGGTTTTCCAGTAATGCCAGTTCCAGTTCTTTGACGAACAGCCCTTTGCCGCCGACTTTTGCCAGCGGCGTGTCGAGAATAATGTCACCTTTGGTGACCATCGGGACGAGCTCGACGTGCAGCCCGGGATGGCGCTGTTCCAGTTCCTGTCTGACAAATTCGGCCTGCCACAGTGCAAGCGGGCTTTGACGGGTGGCAATACGCAGAGATTGAGTGGTCATGATAATTATCAGGGATCCTTGTCTTTTTATCCGGTGTTTTTTTATGAGAAACATAGCCGGAAAAATAAGAAAAACTGCCTTTGTTTTATCATTTTGCTGATAATTTTTCCAGTTACGTGACGAGACCTGCCCGGCAGATAACAACGAAAAAAGACGATCAGTGAATAAATAGTCTCAGGCAGATGGCAGGAGTCTGTCAGTAAATAATTAAAACATATTTTAAATAATAAAAATATTTTGCAATTATAAAATTGTATTAATTAAATCGATTCAATTTAAATAACTATTTCATAGCATTATTAAAATAAATAAAAACGACCTGAGTGAGTAAGCAGCACTACTTTTTTGGTCAAAAAATGCGCAAAAACAGAAACACACCGGTTTTCCCGAATATTTCCTTAGATTTTTTGTGTGTATCCCGGTGATTTTCAACGAAAATATATATTTTACAATTAGTTATCCGGCTAATAACAACTTTGGGTAATCGTGCCTTTTTTAGTGCGAAGCTTTACCCTTTGCCCCGAAGGTGTTAGATTGATCACGTTTCCGGCAGTTTAACTTTGGTTCGATTCTTATCATTTTTCAGTATTACCTTATCAGTCTGTATTCATACACGTATAAAGCCGGGCATCAGGTCGTTTCCAGTTACATGAAATAAAATCAGGCGAATCCTTTGTATCTTTATATTGAAACACTCAAGCAGCGTTTGGATGCAATAAATCAGCTCAGATCTGAGCGCGCGACCATCGGGATGAGTCGTGCGTTTAAAGACGTGTACAGTCTGCTGCCGGTACTGCTGCATCATCACCATCCGGATATGCCGGGCTATGTGCCGGGTAATGTGCCGCACGGTGTCTGTTTCTGGGCGTCCGATGATTACCAGTCACACTGGCTGGCGGAGTTTTCCCGTCAGCACGGAGAGTGTCTGCCGTGCAATGCCGGCGGCGAACTGCCGATTACCGGTATCTATTCCATGGGCAGCACCTCGTCTGTCGGCCAGAGCCACTCTTCTGATCTCGATATCTGGGTCTGTCATCAGTCCTGGCTTGATCACGATGAGAAACAGAATCTGCGCCGTAAATGCACTCTGATTGAAGAGTGGGCAGCCGCAAAAGGTATCGATGTCACTTTCTTCCTGATCGATGAAAACCGTTTCCGCCACAATGCCAGCGGCAGCCTCAACGGTGAGGACTGCGGCTCGACCCAGCATATTTTACTGCTCGATGAATTTTACCGGACCGCCGTGCGGATGGCCGGTAAGCGTCTGCTGTGGACCATGGTTCCGGCAGAAGAAGAACATCACTATGATGAATATGTTCTCTCCCTTTATGCGCAGGGTGTATTAACCCCGAACGAGTGGCTGGATCTGGGCGGTCTGGGCGAATTGTCTGCGGAAGAGTACTTCGGTGCCAGTCTGTGGCAGCTCTATAAGAGTGTGGATTCCCCGTATAAAGCCGTGATCAAAAGTTTACTGCTGGAAGCTTACTCGTGGGATTACCCGAACGGGCAGCTTCTGGCTACTGAGTTTAAAAAGCATCTGCATGCCGGTGAGATTGTTCACCACGGCCTGGATGCTTATGCGATGATGCTTGACCGCGTCACCCGTTATCTGAAAGCTATCAATGATGAAACCCGCCTTGATCTGATCCGCCGCTGTTTCTACCTGAAAGTGTGTGAGAAACCGCCTGCGGATGTCAGCGAACGTGCATCCTGCGGTTGCTGCGGCTGGCGCTGCCAGGTGCTGTCTGAGATGGTGAAAGGCTGGGGCTGGTCCCCGGAACGGCTGGCGGTGCTGGATCGCCGTAATGCCTGGAAAATTGAGCAGGTGCGGGATGCGCACAATGAGCTGCTCGACACCATGATGCAGAGCTACCGTAACCTTATCCGCTTTGCGCGCCGTAATAATCTGAGTGTCAGTGCCAGTCCGCAGGATATCGGGGTGCTGACGCGGAAACTGTATGCCGCGTTCGAGGCGCTGCCGGGGAAAGTCACCCTGGTCAATCCGCAGATTTCGCCGGACTTGTCAGAAGAGAATCTGACCTTTATTTATGTCCCGCCGGGCCGCGCCAACCGCAGCGGCTGGTATCTGTATAATCAGGCGCCGACAATCCATACCATCATCGGTCATCAGCCGCTGGAATATAACCGCTATCTGAATAAGCTGGTCTCCTGGACTTACTTCAACGGCCTGCTGACTGACAGAACCCGCGTCTATATTCATAACGGTGAGTCACACTGCGACGAGCAGAAACTGCACGAACTGGTGCATGATGTATCGCAGAATTTCCCTATCCGCCTGCCTGCCCCGACACCGCGTGCGCTGTACAGCCCGTGTGAAATCCGCCATCTGGCGATTATTGTCAATCTGGAGCAGGATCCGACCGCAGATTTCGCCGATCAGGTCGTGCATTTTGATATGAGCAAGCTGGATGTGTTCAGCTTCGGTCAGGAGCAGAAATGCCTGGTCGGCAGTATTGATCTGCTGTACCGCAACTCCTGGAATGAAGTGCGCACACTGCATTTCAGCGGTGAACAGTCGGTGCTGGAAGCCCTGAAAACCATTCTCGGCAAGATGCACCAGGATGCCGCACCGCCGTCGGGTGTGGAAGTGTTCTGCTACAGCCGCCATCTGCGCGGGCTGATCAGCACCCGTATCCGCCAGCTGGTTTCCGAATGTATTGAGCTGCGTCTGACCACCAACCGTCAGGATCCGGGTCGCTTTAAGGCTCTGCGCCTGGCCGGTCAGACCTGGGGGCTGTTCTTTGAGCGTCTTAACGTCTCGGTGCAGAAACTGGAAAATGCTGTTGAATTTTACGGTGCGATTTCCAACAACAAACTGCGTGGGTTTCCGGTGAAAATCAGCACGGAAACCGGTCATCTGCCGGATGTGGTGGACGGCTATGCCAGTGAGGGGATTATTCAGTTCTTCTTTGAAAACCGTGATGATAACGGCTTCAATATTTATGTGCTGGATGAATCAAACCGGGTGGAAATCTATTCCGGCTGTGAAGGCAGCAAAGAAGACCTGATCCGGGATGTCAGCCGGTTCTATTCCTCTTCTCATGACCGCTTTACATACGGTTCCAGCTTTATCAACTTTAATCTGCCGCAGTTTTATCAGATCCTGAAAACGGACGGTAAAACACAGGTTACGCCGTTCCACAGCACGATGTTCTCTCAGCCTGTTGCGGAAGAGCCGCGTGATACCGCGTATCCGGATTTCCATGCGGATGTCCGGCCGTTACAGTATCAGGCCGCCGGGCAGCGCGGCTGACACGCGACGGCACAGGTTCTGTGCCGTCAGTCTGATTTTCAGAAGCTGAACGGTTCGCCGCTCTGCTCGCTGATGGCCTGTGCCAGCATAGTAAACAGCTCGCCGCCGCTGCGGTCACAAATCCATTTATCTGATTTCAGATCAAAATGATAGCCGCCGTTGCGCGCCGCCAGCCAGATCTGATGAAATGCTTCCTGCTTGTTGATGATAATTTTTGAGCCGTTTTCAAAGCTCAGGGTCATCACACCACCGTTGGTTTCGCAGTCAATATCCGCATCACCGTCGTAATCATCTAATTTTGCTTCAATATCCTGCAACAGCGCATCTGCTGTCCGGTGAAATTCTGTATCGTTCATCGTCATTTCCTATTTGCTTTTCGACATCTAACTGCGATTATAGAGGGTATTGACCGATGATTAACAGGCATGACTGTAAATGAAGAAAAAAATGATCTGTGCGGTATCCGCCGTGATGCTGCTGACCCTGTCCGGCTGCGGACTGAAAGGCCCGCTTTACTTCCCGCCGGAAGAGCCTGCAGCCGCGAAAAGCGCGCCTGCTGCCAAGCCTGCGGCAGAGCAGTCTGCTGTGCAGACTGACAACGCTGAGACCGGCAAAACGCAAAAATGACCACCGGATAACCCCGGTTACTGAGGCGTAAACAGGATCTGAACATGCAGTTCACCAAAATGCACGGCCTGGGTAATGATTTTATGGTGGTGGACGCCGTCACCCAGAATATCTATTTTTCTCCGGAGCTTATCTGCCGTCTGGCAGACCGGCACACCGGTGTCGGCTTTGATCAACTGCTGGTGGTGGAAGCGCCCTATGACCCGGAACTGGATTTTCACTACCGCATCTTTAACGCCGACGGCAGTGAAGTGGCGCAGTGCGGCAACGGCGCACGCTGTTTTGCCCGGTTTGTCCGCCTCAAAGGGCTGACCAACAAGCGGGATATCCGTGTCAGCACGCAGTCCGGACGCATGGTGCTCACGATTGCCGATGATGACAATGTCCGCGTGAACATGGGGGTGCCGGAGTTTGAACCGGCGCTGGTACCGTTCCGCGCGGTCAAAGAAGAGAAAACCTATATTATCCGCGCCGCCGAACGCACGGTTCTGTGTGGTGTGGTATCGATGGGTAATCCGCACTGTGTTATCCAGGTGGAGAGCACGGAAACGGCGGAAGTTGAGGTTATCGGCCCTGTTCTGGAAAGCCACGAGCGTTTCCCGGAGCGGGCAAATATCGGCTTTATGCAGATCCTGTCGCGTGACCATATCCGTCTGCGGGTGTATGAGCGCGGTGTCGGTGAAACACAGGCCTGCGGCAGCGGCGCCTGTGCAGCGGTCTCTGTCGGGATCCGCCAGGGTCTGCTGGCAGAAAATGTGCAGGTGGATTTACCCGGCGGCACCCTGTTTATCAGCTGGGAAGGGGAGGGAAAACCCCTGTTTATGACCGGCCCGGCCACGCATGTATATGATGGTGTTATCCATCTTTAATCATCATAAAGAGGATAAATAGCAATGGACAGTCAACAGGATACGGCCGTATTCGCCCCTTCCGGAGAGCCGGATGAGGCGGCGGTGCTGGCGTATCTGAAAGCGCATCCGGATTTTTTCATCCGCAATGCCGCGCAGATCACTGACATGACCATCCCGCACCCGGTAAAAGGTGCAGTCTCTCTGGTGGAGTGGCAGCTCGGACGCCAGCGTGAGCGGATAGGTACGCTGACGGATGATCTGATGCAACTGATGATACAGGCCCGTGAAAATGAACACCTGTTCTCGCGCCTGCTGAAACTGCTGGCATCGCTGTCCGCCGCGACTTCTCTTGATGATTTTTCCGAACGTCTGAATCAGTGGGCGAAGGGGCTGAAACTCAGCCATGCCAAAATTCGTCTGTTTACTGACAGCTGGCGGCTGGGCGCGCCGTTCCGTCATCAGGATCTGTCCTTATCCCGCGCACACTTTGAAGCCATCCGTCTCTCCCGTTTCGGGGACCGCAATCATTATCTCGGACAACTGACCGCGCCTGAAATTCAGCTGCTGCTGCCGGACAGTGCATTTGTCGGCTCAGCGTCTGTATCGCTGCTGGGTGGGCAGCATGACCTCGGCGTAGTGATATTTGTCAGCCGTGACAAGCAGCACTATCAGAAGGACATGGGTACCGCGATGCTGGAACAGGTGGCGTATTTCCTGCCGCAACTATTGCAGCGCTGGGTGGAACTGGCATGACGGACAGCGCGGCAGATGACCTGCTGGTCACGGCAGAACAGTTTCTGCAGTATCTGCGGGTGGAGCGCCGGTTAAGTCCGGTCACGATTACCAATTACCGCCGTCAGCTTACCGCGCTGGCGGAGATGATGGCCGCCGGTAAACTCCGCAGCTGGGCGCAGCTGGAACCGGCAACGGTGCGGATGCTGGCTGCAAAAAGCCGCCGTAACGGGTTACAGCCCGCCAGTCTGGCGCTGCGTCTTTCCGCTCTCCGCTCATTTCTCGACTGGCAGGTCAGTAACGGCCTGCTGCCCGCCAATCCGGCCAAAGCTGTCAGTGCCCCGAAACAGGGGCGGCACCTGCCGAAAAATATGGATGTGGATGATATTACCCGGCTGATGGATATCAGCAGTAATGATCCGCTGACCGTGCGTGACCGTACCATGCTGGAAGTAATGTACGGCGCGGGGCTGCGTTTATCGGAGCTGGTCGGGCTGAATACCGGGGATTTTGACCTGTCCACCGGCGAAGTGCGGGTGCTGGGGAAGGGCAGCAAAGAGCGTAAAGTGCCGCTCGGCAAAACGGCGGTTGCCTGTCTGGAGCGCTGGCTGCCGCTGCGTGAACTGTATGACCCGGAAGACCGGGCGGTGTTTATCTCCACCAAAAGCGGTAAGCGGATCTCAGCGCGTAATGTGCAGAAACGGTTTGAATACTGGGGTCTGCATCAGGGGCTGAACAGTCATCTGAACCCGCATAAACTGCGCCACTCCTTTGCGACGCATATTCTGGAATCCAGCGGCGACCTGCGCGCCGTGCAGGAATTGCTGGGGCATGCTAATCTGTCCACCACGCAAATCTATACCCATCTGGATTTTCAGCATCTTGCCAATGTGTATGATGTTGCACATCCGCGGGCCAAACGAGGAAAACCGTAATGCGTTTTTACCGCCCCCTTTCACCTGTCCGCGCCATGACGTTCGATCTTGACGACACGCTGTATGATAATCGTCCGGTGATGGATAAAACCGAGGAGGAGGTCATTGCGTTTATCCGTCAGTATGATCCGCGTTTCAGTGAATTACCGGCTGATTATATTAATGTGTTCCGTGACCGGATCCGCCGTCAGCAGCCGGAGATTTTCCATGATGTCAGCCGCTGGCGTCTGCTCTCCTGGCGCACCTTTTTCCTGCATTACGGCTATACCGCCGCCCGTGCTCAGGCCGGGGCGGATGCGGTAATGGTGCATTTTGCGCAGTGGCGCAGCCGTATTGATGTACCGCAGTCCACACATGACACGCTGACTGCGCTGGCGGCCAAAATTCCGCTGGTGGCGATCACCAACGGCAATATGGAGCCGGAAAAATGCGGACTGGCAGATTATTTTACTTTTATTCTCAAAGCCGGCCCTGACGGGCGCGCAAAGCCGTTCTGCGATATGTACCGCACGGCGGCACAGCGGCTGGCTCTCCCGGCAGAAAATATCCTGCATGTCGGTGATAACCTGAATACGGATGTGGAAGGTGCGCTGTGCAGCGGTATGCAGGCCTGCTGGATTAACCTCGACGGCCGTGATGTTTATCACGACCCGGAAACCCGCCTGCTGCCGCATATTGAAATTACACAGTTGGATTCTTTAACCGGACTGTTATAATTTTATCTGTATAAAAAACCAGTTCTTCCGGATCCGGCTGTCCGGAAGCCGCTTTTTCTTTCGCGGCACTGCCGCACAAAACACTGATGGAAATTATGGACGTCTCTTATCTGCTTGAAAGCCTTAATGATAAACAGCGCGAAGCGGTGGCGGCTCCCCGCTCAAACATGCTGGTGCTGGCGGGTGCCGGTTCCGGAAAAACCCGGGTGCTGGTGCACCGTATCGCCTGGCTGCTGGCAGTGGAGAATGCCTCTCCGTTTTCGGTGATGTCAGTGACCTTTACCAACAAAGCGGCGGCGGAAATGCGCCACCGTATTGAAGAGCTGGTCGGCACCAGTGAGGGCGGGATGTGGATCGGGACATTCCACGGTCTGGCACACCGTCTGTTGCGGGCGCATCACCTTGATGCCGGATTACCGCAGGATTTCCAGATCCTCGACAGTGAAGATCAGATCCGCCTGATCCGCCGCCTGATCAAAGCCATGAATCTCGATGAAAAACAGTGGCCGGCCAAACAGGGCTGCTGGTATATCAACGGCAAAAAAGATGAAGGATTGCGGCCTCAGCATGTTGAGAGCTACGGCAACCCGGTGGAAGCTACCTGGCTGCGGATCTACCAGGCGTATCAGGAAGCCTGCGACCGTGCGGGGCTGGTGGATTTTGCGGAACTGCTGCTGCGTGCACATGAGTTGTGGCTCAACAAACCGGCGATTTTACAGCACTACCGCGACCGTTTTACCAATATCCTCGTGGACGAATTCCAGGACACCAACAGCATCCAGTACGCCTGGGTGCGCATGCTGGCGGGTGATACCGGCAAAGTGATGATTGTCGGTGATGATGATCAGTCTATCTACGGCTGGCGCGGGGCGCAGGTGGAAAATATCCAGCGCTTCCTGAAAGACTTCCCGGGCGCGACCACCATCCGCCTCGAGCAAAACTACCGCTCCACCAACAATATCCTGAAAGCGGCGAACGCCCTGATCTCGCACAACAGCGACCGGCTGGGGAAAAATCTCTGGACGGACGGCGAGGACGGCGAGCCTATCTCTCTGTATTGTGCCTTTAATGATCTGGATGAGGCGCGTTATGTGGTCGGGCGCATCAGACAGTGGCATGAGAACGGCGGGGCACTGGCAGACTGCGCAATTCTCTACCGCAGCAACGCTCAGTCCCGTCTACAGGAAGAGGCGCTGTTACAGGCCGCGCTGCCGTACCGTATTTACGGCGGCCAGCGCTTCTTCGAGCGCCAGGAAATCAAAGATGCGCTGGCGTATCTGCGCCTGATTTCAAACCGTCATGATGATGCTGCATTCGAGCGCGTGGTGAACACCCCGACGCGCGGGATCGGCGACCGCACTCTGGATGTGGTGCGTCAGACGGCCCGTGAGCGGGAACTGACGCTCTGGGAAAGCTGCGGTGTGCTGCTGGAAGAAAAAGCACTGGCGGGACGCGCTGCCTCCGCTCTGGGGCGTTTCCTCGAGCTGATTAATCTGCTGGCGCAGGAAACTGACGGCCTGCCGCTGCATGTGCAGACTGACCGCGTGATCCGCGATTCCGGTCTGCGGGCGCACTATGAGCAGGAAAAAGGTGAAAAAGCCCAGGCCCGGATCGAAAACTTAGAGGAACTGGTGACCGCAACCAACCAGTTCAGTTATCAGGATGCCGACGAAGGGCTGACGCCGTTACAGGCATTTCTGTCCCATGCCGCGCTGGAATCCGGCGAAGGTCAGGCGGACAGATATCAGGATGCTGTCCAGCTGATGACACTGCACTCCGCCAAAGGGCTGGAATTCCCGCAGGTCTTTATCGTCGGGGTGGAAGAGGGCATGTTCCCGGGTATGATGTCGATGGAGGAGAGCGGTCGTCTGGAAGAGGAGCGGCGGCTGGCCTATGTCGGTGTCACCCGCGCCATGCAGAAGCTGACTCTGACTTATGCCGAGACCCGCCGTCTGTACGGCAAAGAGGTGTATCACCGGCCATCCCGTTTTATCGGCGAACTGCCGCCGGAATGTGTGGAGGAAGTGCGCCTGCGTGCTACCGTATCCCGCCCGGTCAACCATCAGCGGCTCGGCACACCGATCACTGCCAATGACAGCGGTTACACCCTCGGGCAGCGTGTCCGTCATCCGAAATTCGGTGAGGGTACCATCATCAATATGGAAGGTAACGGCGAGCATACCCGCTTACAGATAGCCTTCCAGGGTGAAGGGATCAAATGGCTGGTGGCCTCCTACGCCAAACTGGAAAAACCCTGATCTCCCGCAGAGTAAGGTGTTAATCGGATAATAACCGGTTGACACCCTTTTTCATCTGCGCATAACATGCGCACACTTTTTCTTTTCCTTTCGTTCCCGGAGGCCGCACACCATGCTGAGCGCATTCAGAGTTGACAATAAGCGTTTGCAACGTCTTGATTTAGAAGAGGGCGACGCCCTGACAGATGCGCTGTGGGTGGATATTTCGGAACCGGAAGAACATGAACGGCAGCTGATTCAGACTCAGTTCAACCAGGAGCTGGCAACCAGCCCGGAACTGGACGATATCGAAGCCTCCGCACGTTTCTTTGAGGACGATGACGGTCTGCACGTCCACTCCTTTTTCTATTACGAAGATGCGGACGACCACGCCGGAAACTCCACTGTGGCATTTACCCTGCGTGACGGGCGTTTATACACGCTGCGTGAGCGGGAACTGCCTGCATTCCGTCTGTATCGTATGCGCGCGCGCAAACAGACCATGCAGGACGGCAACGGGTACGAAATCCTGCTGGATCTGTTTGAAACCAAAATCGAGCAGCTGGCGGATGAAATCGAAAACATCTACAGCAATCTGGAAACACTCAGCCGGGCAATCATGAAAGGCAAACAGGATGATGAGTTCGATAAAGCCCTGTCTGCTCTGGCCGAGCAGGAAGATATCGGCTGGAAAGTCCGTCTGTGTCTGATGGATACCCAGCGTGCGCTGAACTTCCTGGTCCGCCGCACCCGTCTGCCGGCGAATCAGCTGGAGCAGGCGCGCGAAATCCTGCGCGATATCGAATCCCTGCTGCCGCACAATGAATCCCTGTTCCAGAAAGTGAACTTCCTGATGCAGGCGGCGATGGGTTTTATCAATATCGAACAGAGCCGCATTATCAAAATCTTCTCCGTTGTTTCTGTGGTATTCCTGCCGCCGACACTGGTGGCATCGAGTTACGGGATGAACTTCAAATTTATGCCGGAGCTGGACTGGTCGCTGGGGTATCCCGCTGCGATCGGGGTGATGGTTGCCGCCGCACTCGCGCCGTATCTTTACTTCAAACGCAAGAACTGGCTGTAACGGCCTTCCTCAGAAAAACGTGAACTCGATGCCCTTTGCAATCAGCATGTAAAGGGCGGTCCAGACCCCGGCGGACAGCAGGCAGGTCACCAGCACACGGGTCTGTGTGAAACGCAGCAATCCGGCCGCCATCGGGATCAGATAGCGCAGCACCGCAATAAACCGTGAGGTAAACAGGATCAGCAGCCCGCTGGTCTGAAGCCGTGCCTGGGCTTTACCGAGGGCGGTTTTGTATTTCGCCATCAGTCCGGGAAAATAGTTGCGGGTAATAATCAGACGGCCGAGATAATACGAAATCATCGAACCGCAGGCCGCACCCAGCGTAATCACCAGCCAGATAATCACGATCGGTACAACCGGAAATGCCAGCGTCACCACGGTCATCAGCATGACAGAGGCGGGCGGCAGGACAGATGAGAGAATGATCGTGGATTTGCTCAGGGCGATACAAAACAGAATGGCCAGCAGCCAGAGCGGATGGTCGTGCAGTACCGCCAGATGATGCGTGATCCAGTCCATGTTTATCCTCCCGGTGACAGCGCCGGCAGATCCGGCGCTGTCTCACAGGATATCACGCTTTTTTGTAGCGGTGGCGCTGGGTGTACAGCGCATCCAGGGTAAAGACAATCAGTCCCGCCCAGATAAAGGCAAAGGTTACCAGCCGTTCGGCGGAAATAGCCTCGCCATACGCGGTGGTCGCCAGCACAAACATCAGGGTCGGACCGATGTACTGGAAGAAGCCGAGCGTGGAGAGACGCAGATGGTTAGCAGCCTCGGTAAACAGCAGCAGCGGTACGGTGGTGATAATCCCGGCGGCAATCAGCAGCAGATTCAGCGTCAGGCTGTTCATGGTCATATTGCTGGTGGCGCTGTCGGCAAAGAAAAGCAGATAAATACCCGCAACCGGCAGCAGCCACAGGGTTTCCACCAGCATCCCGCCCTGGGCATCCACCCCCAGTTTTTTGCGCAGCAGACCATACAGGCCGAATGTCATGGCCAGACTCAGCCCGATCACCGGCACAGTACCGAACTGCCAGAGCTGGATCAGCACGCCGGTAAAGGCGAGACACACGGCGAACCATTGCAGGCGGCGGAAACGCTCACCGAGAAAGAGCATCCCGAACAGCACATTCACCAGCGGGTTAATAAAGTACCCGAGGCTCGCTTCCAGCATATGGTTGTGGTTTACCGCCCAGATATAGATCAGCCAGTTTGAGGCGATAATACAGGCGGTCAGCGCGAGGATCATGATTTTCTTCGGCTGGCGGATAATCTGGCGGATACGCGGCCACTGGCGTGACACGGTGATCAGCAGGATCATAAAAAAGAATGACCAGATAATCCGGTGTGTCAGGATCTCATCCGCAGGCACCTGTTGGATCAGTTTGAAATACACAGGGGCAATACCCCAGATAAAGTAAGCGCCGAGAGCACAAAGGACGCCTTTTACGGTCTGTTGCTGGCTCATGATAGTCCAAGTCTGAAAGAAAGAAGAAAAGAAGATGCCTGCCGGCGCGGTCACTCTCGCATTGATACTACATAGTTACAACGTGAATAATCACGTCATTAATTAATTATTCGTAAAATGTGATCGCCTGCGATACGCAGGATGGCGGCAAAGACGTTAAAAAGATGTGAAAGTGTAACGCGCATCACAAAATTACACCAGAAGGTGTGCGCAAAAAAACTCAGCACCGATCGAATATTATCACCGTCCGTGCGGATAGTCTGTTATCTGATGGCAAACTGAGCTAGCATAGAAGCATCTTTTCACCGGCAGAATGCACTGCCCGATTTCTGTTTCACCTGAGGAGCTGCGTGTCTACCGCTGAAGTCATCAATACCCTGCCCGACGCTGACGCTATCCTGCGTCAGGTCTTTGGTTATCAGCAATTCCGTGCCGGACAGTCCGATATTATCGATACCGTGACCGGCGGACGCGATTGTCTGGTGGTCATGCCGACGGGCGGCGGGAAATCACTGTGTTATCAGATTCCGGCACTGATGCTGCCGGGGCTGACAGTGGTGGTGTCACCGCTGATTTCCCTGATGAAAGATCAGGTTGATCAGCTGCGTCTGCTCGGGGTGGAAGCCGGTTATCTGAACTCGGCGCAGACCGCGCAGGAACAGCAGAAGGTACTGGAAGGCTGTCACAATAACCGCATCAAACTGCTGTATGTGGCACCGGAACGCCTGCTGATGAGCAGCTTTATCCGCCAGTTACAGCAGTGGCAGCCGTCGCTGCTGGCGGTGGATGAAGCGCACTGTATCTCCCAGTGGGGACACGATTTCCGGCCGGAATATTGCGCGATAGGTGAGCTGCGCCAGCATCTGCCGGGTGTGCCGGTGATTGCCCTGACGGCCACCGCCGATAACACCACGCGCTCTGATATCTGTTCGCGGCTGCGTCTCAGTGACCCGCTGATCCACATCAGCAGCTTTGACCGCCCGAATATCCGCTACACGCTGGTGGAAAAATATAAAGCGTTTGATCAGCTGTGGATGTTTGTCCGTGGTCAGAAAGGCCAGTGCGGCATCATTTACTGTAACAGCCGTAATAAAGTGGAAGATGTCGCCGCCCGCCTGCAAAAGCGCGGACTGAGTGTCGCGGCCTATCATGCCGGCCTGGATAATTCACAGCGTGAATGGGTCCAGGATGCCTTCCTCAAGGATAACTTACAGGTCGTGGTCGCCACAGTGGCGTTCGGAATGGGGATTAACAAATCCAACGTCCGTTTTGTCGCGCACTTTGATATCCCGCGCAATATTGAGTCCTATTACCAGGAAACCGGCCGTGCCGGACGTGACGGGGTCAGTGCGGAAGCGGTTCTGTTTTATGACCCGGCGGATATGGCGTGGCTGCGTCGTTGTCTGGATGAAAAACCGGCCGGGCCGCAGAAAGATATCGAGCAGCACAAGCTGAATGCTATGGGCGCGTTTGCCCAGGCACAGACCTGCCGCCGCCTGGTATTGCTCAATTACTTCGGCGAGAACCGCCAGACACCGTGCGGCAACTGCGATATCTGCCTGGATCCGCCGAAACAGTATGACGGGCTGGTTGAGGCGCAGCAGGCACTGTCCTGCATCTACCGTGCCGGACAGCGTTTCGGTCTGGGGTATATTGTGGATGTGCTGCGCGGCTCGAATAATCAGCGGATCCGTGAATACGGACACGACAAACTTGCGGTTTACGGTATCGGCAAAGATAAAAGCCAGGAACATTGGGTCAGTGTGCTGCGCCAGCTGATCCACTTAGGGCTGATAACGCAAAACATCGCCAATTATTCTGCGTTACAATTAACCGAATCCGCCCGCCCGGTTCTGCGCGGCGAAGTACCGCTGCAACTCGCGGTACCGAGGATCCAGAATATCAAACCGCGCCAGACTGCCCGCAGTTACGGCGGTAATTACGACAAAAAACTGTTCGCGAAACTGCGCAGGCTGCGCAAATCCATTGCGGATGAGGAAAATATCCCGCCGTTTGTGGTGTTTAACGATGCCACACTCATTGAAATGGCGGAACAATGCCCGGTCAGGGCAAATGATTTACTCTTGATAAATGGCGTCGGAGAGCGGAAACTGGAACGATTCGGCGATGCATTTATGGCCCTTATCCGCGAGCATCTCACCGGATTTGATGACTAAAGGAGCACCCTATGCTGCCACCGGAAACCCTGAAAGCGAGCTGGCTGGAACGCGAAGCGGAGTATTCCGCCTTTGTGAACGGCCCGTTACTTGATTTCTGGAACCACCGGGACGAGCGGACATTTCAGGGCGCGGATGATATCACTATCCGCTATGTGCAGTTTACCGATCCTGCCCATGACAAAGTGCTGGTGATCAGCTCCGGGCGCAGCGAAAGCTATGTCAAATATCCGGAAGTTCTGTACGATTTTTTCCACCTCGGTTTTGATGTCTTTATTATGGATCACCGGGGGCAGGGGCTTTCCGGGCGGATGCTGGATGATCCGCAAAAAGGCCATGTTGAGCGCTTTGACGACTATATTGATGATTTTTCTCAGTTCACCAAGATCGCGCTGGCTGAAAAAAATTATGCTTACCGCTATGCACTGGCGCACTCGATGGGCGGTGCGATACTGGGCGGCTATCTGTTACGCGAGCCGGACACCTTCCGTGCCGCGGTATTATGTGCCCCGATGTTCGGCATCAATTTACCGATGCCGATGTGGCTGGCGAATATGATTGTGAACCGGGCCGATAAACGGCCGTCGGAACGCAATGAGTATGCGGTATCAACCGGGAAGTGGCAGCCGTTGCCGTTTTTAATCAACATGCTGACCCACAGTTACCCGCGGTACCGGCGTTACCTGCGCTGTTATGCTGACTATCCTGCTTTACGTCTCGGCGGACCCACGTATCACTGGTTACGCGAAAGCATTGATATCGGACAGAAAATAATTGCGCAGGCGGGAGAGATAAACACCCCGCTGATGGTGCTGATGGCATCAGAGGATAAGGTGGTGGACAATCGGGAGTTGCTGGCTTTCTGCGAAAACCGCCGTAAAGCCCGGACAGGACAAGAAGAAGAACATATGCCTCTGACGTTTGAGGGAGCTTATCACGAGATCCTGTTCGAAGAAGACGCGTTGCGCGCTGTCGCGCTCAATGCGATTTGTCATTTTTTCGGACTCCACTAATCAATTTTCAGGAATTTGCATATGTATCATGTGGTTGCTTCAGATTTAGACGGAACATTATTATCACCTGCCCACAGTTTGACCCCCTACACCAAGGAAACCCTCCGCCTGCTGACCATCAATAAAGGCGTGCATTTTGTTTTTGCCACCGGCCGCCACCATGTGGATGTGGCGCAGATCCGTGATGCGCTGGGAATTGACGCGTTTATGATCACCTCCAACGGCGCGCGGGTACACAACACCAAAGGCGAGCTGGTATTCAGTCATGATGTGGATCCGGATGTGGTCCGCGAGCTGTGCCTGATGGAGTTTGATAACCCGGATATCCTCACCAACTATTACCGGGGTGACGGCTGGATGATCAACCGGGAAAGCCCTGAACAGAAAGAGTTTTTTCAGGAATCTGTTTTTATGTATGAACTGTTTGACCGCAATGATTTTCCGGTTGATCAGGTCTGTAAAGTCTACTTCACCTGTGATGACCACGAGAAACTTGTCGCGCTGGAAGCAAAAATCCGTGTGCGTTTCGGTAACAGAGTGAATGTCAGTTTCTCGCTGCGCAGCTGCCTGGAAGTGATGGCCGGGGGCGTCTCAAAAGGTGAGGCACTGCAACAGGTTGCAGAATCACTGGGTTACCGTCTGAATGACTGCATCGCTTTCGGTGACGGTATGAATGACCGGGAAATGCTGGAAATGGCCGGAAAAGGCTGCATTATGGCGGGAGCACATCAGCGCCTGAAAGATATTCTGCCGGAAATGGAAGTGATTGGCTCTAATGCGGATGACGCGGTTGCTCATTATCTGCGCCGGTTATATCAGCAGTAATTTTTATATTCAGACAGACTGAAAGCCGCCGGAAAATAAATCCGGCGGCTTTTTTATTTCTGAGGGTATTATCAGGAAAATGCCAGGAACGGCGACACACAGAGCAGCAACCCGGTAAAAATAATCAGATACAGGGAGATGCCTTTATATTTATGCAGCATCGGGACTTTATAAACCAGATAAGCCGGAATCAGACAACCGACCATCCCGAAAATCGGACTGCATATTGAGGTAAAGCTCAGTACCGGTGCGTTGAGAATAATGGCGCCCCAGGCCAGCAGCACCGCAAATACCATAATGCCGTATTTCACCAGGGTTTCATTAATCCGCTCCGCAGGCATCATGCGCTGCAGAATATTCATCACAATCCCTTGCGTGGCTTCGCGGAACCCGAGATATACCCCGAAGAACGCCGTCATAACCGCAAAAATATTCAGCATCACACTGACTACTGTCACCCAGCCGCCGGGGAAGAATTTAGCGGCGATTGCCAGTGCGGAAATATTCTGCTGATAAGCTTTAACCGCCTCGTCATGACCCATTGCCAGGGTAAAGGAAACGGCATAGAAAAAGACGGTACAGAACAGGATAATAAAGGCGATATTCATTGCCCGCAGGGCTTTAAAGCGGGCCACTTCCCGGTTCACATTCTGATTACGGAATGAAATGACCATCGGGCTGAGCGTCTGAATAAACAGAATGGATGTCAGGGTAAACGGCAGTGTAATAACCGCTTCTTTAATTAAACGGCCAGCCGGCGGCAGTGAGCCGATATTATACAGGTGCCACATGCCCACCATCGATATACCGAGTGCGGCGACAATAAACAGTTTGGTCAGCACCATAAAACTGGATAATTTAAATAACAGCTTTTCGCCGCGTGAAGAGATGGCGACCAGCAGACAAATCAGAATTAATCCGTACCACGGGCTGTCGGATAATAATCCTTCTGTCATACCGAAAGTCTGGAAATAAGATGCACTGTCATTTGTGATGGCGGTGGAATAAACAAACATCCAGATCACCAGCATAATAAAATACAGTGCTCCGAGTAAAATTCCCCAGTTTTTACCGAGATAACCGGTAATCACGCTCGGATAGTCTTTACATTCCGGGGATTCCGCGAGGGTGTTAATAAATAACCGCTGGAACAGATACATGGCCGGATAGCCGATAACGGAGGACAGCAGGAAAACCCATAACCCCATCAGACCGACCTGAACCGGTAAGAAAACAATACCGGCGCCGATTGCCATCCCGATGCTCATAATAACCCAGCCGGCATCGGTACCATCAAATTTGGTCGCTGCACGCCACTGCTCTTCACTCATCCCGGCATTTTCCGCTGCGGAACGTGTCGTATTTATCGCCATAAATAACATCCTTAATGTTTAAATCTTAAACAATGTTGTTCTTAACGGGTGCGATTTAAACAACGTATTATGTAATAACGTTTTGTTATCAGCAGGCTTATTTTTTAATATCTTTATCATAAAGGATGTAAATCAGAAAAAATAATGCTTTTTAGAGAGGGATAAGGTGATGTCAGGAGAAAAATTTTCTCCCGGGTGGCAGTAATCATGATTAAACGTGGTATGAAGCAAACGGCGTAATCATTAATATTGCTTATCAGGTATAAATTTACGTGAAGAAGTGATTTTATAAAAAATGAGAGTTCTGTGGCATACGTGATACTGCCCCCGGAAATGAACAAAGCGTGAGATGTTCCTGTAGTATCCGGGGAGCGGTTCTGTTATATAAAAGCGATCACGGATAAACAAGGACGTAATATGATGAAGATGTTCCGGATGATTTGAATCAGAAGTATGGTCAATAATAAATACTGATTATCAGGAAATATCAGGTGAAAAAAATAGTATTGCTTGTGTGCTTTACCTTTTCGGTCAGTGCATTCGGTTATATTACTCATGACCCGAACGACCCGAATATAAAAGCCGTGTGCAGAGACGGCTCTTATTCTACCTCAAAAGGACGCGGTACCTGTTCACATCACGGCGGTGTGGATCACTATCTGTGATATCACAACCCGCCTGATTTCCGCATCGGGTTACGGCCCGACAGATTTTTTGTGCCGCTGCGCAGAATATTACCCACCATATCCACCCGCGCTTCAAACGGCGGGAACGGCAGGATGATATTGTTTTCCGCGAAGCTGCGCAGGATATTTTGGTGGATCTCATGACGCGCCGGCAGGCGGTGCCCCATTTCAGCGGCGTAGGCGCGCAATTCGAAAATCTGAATACCCTGCTGTAAATCAACCAGATAAGCTTCCGGATTTGGCGTGTCCAGAATCATTGCCGAGTCCTGTGCTGCCATCAGCAGCAGAATGGTGACCTGCTCCGGATTCGCTTCCGCCGGGACCGGGATGGTCAGGACAATACGGGTGACGGTATCCGAGAGCGACCAGTTGATAAACTGCTCAGTAATAAAGGCTTTGTTCGGGACGATGATCTCTTTGCGGTCCCAGTCTGTCAGCGTGGTTGCGCGGGTGTTGATACGCGTGATGCTGCCGGTCAGGTCACGGATGGTGACGGTATCGCCGATACGGATCGGTTTTTCGAACAGGATCATCAGGCCGGAAACAATGTTGGCAAAAATCTCCTGTAAACCAAAGCCCAGCCCGACACCCATTGCGGTGACAAACCACTGCATTTTCGACCATTCAATGCCGATCAGCGAGAAGCCGACAATCCCGCCGACCAGGGTAATACTGTATTTGGTCAGCGTGGTGATGGCGTAACCGGTACCCGGAGTCAGATCGAGATGCTGTAACAGCGCCAGTTCCAGCAATGCGGGAAGGTTCCGCACCAGCTGCGTGGTGATAATAATCACCAGAATGGCAACAAAGACGGAGCCGAGCGTAATCGGCTGGAGGGTATCCACGCCGTTGATACTGCTGCTGACATCCCACAGCCGGATATTTTCCAGGAAGGAGAAGGCGGTGTGCAGTTCGGACCAGAGCAGAATACAGGATACCAGGGCAATCATGGTCAGAATCGAACGGACCAGCCCGACTGACTGCGCACTGATGGTATCGAGGTCAATGACCTGCTCTTCAATATCAATCACACCTTCCGCACTGTTGGCATTGCTGTTGACGCTGCTGTCATCATCACTTTTTGCCCGTTGTGCCAGGATTTCAGCACGGCGCTGTTTGGCACGTTCAAAGGCGATACGGCGGCGCTGGATCAGCATCCAGCGGGTGATAATGTTGTAGATCACCAGCAGCATAAACCAGATGGCGACGGAGGTTTCCAGGCGGCCCAACAATGCCTGTGAGGTTGCGAGATAGCCGAGCAGAGCGGCAATCGCCGCCACGACCGGTGCCAGCAGGAGCAGCCACCACATCCCTTTGCTGACAGCATTGTCGCCGCTGCCGTGGCGGTCAAGATAGAGCGGAACTCCCGCACGGCGCAGGCTGCTGGTAATGATAAACAGTGCCGCACACAGCAGCAGGAAGCAGAGACGGCCGAGTGTCGGGGCAAACTCCCGGTCATTGAAGTATTCAAAGGTGGTCATTGCCATCATCAGCGGCACAATGACAAAAATGGAAAGCTGATAGAAACGCATTGCCCGTTTAACGCGGGCTTCCGGCCAGCGGAACTGTGCGATAAACAGCCCGTTAGGCCGGGCAAAGGTTGCGCAGAACATAAACAGCCACAGCACCGGTGTGGTGGCGCTGACACCGTCACCGATCGCTTTTGCCATCGGGTACTGCCAGGCATTCTGTAACCCGTAGCCGATAGCGGACCACAGTACCGGCAGCGGCAGAGAGACAAGTACAGACCAGAACAGGGTGCGCAGTGTGATGGAAAAGCGATCCAGTGTTACTTTACCGATACGCTGACTGGTTCTGTCCAGAAATGCCTGATAGTGGCGGCGGTAGTTCAGGCCGAAGATCGCCAGCAGCAGGGTGCCGATGATATAGAGCGAAATCTCTTTGTTCTGCCACGAGAACATAGTTTTAAATGCACCGCCGAGCTGCGCGAGGGTATCCAGGGACAGCAGCTTGGTCAGGCTGGTCAGTACCTCAATCGGGTAATTGAGGTAAACCGGTGCGGCATCCGCCACCCAGAACAGATAGCGGTGGGTGTCGTCGCGGACTTCAATCAGCACATCGCTGAGCTGACTGGTGGTCACTTTGAGCTTGGTCAGCTCCAGAATTTCAGTATCGTAACCGGAGAGCAGGGAGCCGAGCAGCTCCTTGCGGTTCTGGATCAGCTGCTGATAGAGCGAAGCCTGATCCGGCGGGAGAGAGGCTGTCTGTGACGTATCCGGTTCATTATTATCACCGGACAGGGTATCAAGCATATTTTCATATTTCAGACGCTCAACGCGCAGGTCGGTGATTTCTTTATCCAGTTGCTGCGGTTTCGGCATATCCGGCAGGCGGCTGAGTTGCGCCCGCAGAGCTTCCCCCAGTGCAGTTGAGCCGTTCAGCCACTGTGCCTGTTCCTGAATGGTGCCGAGTACCTGACGCGCTTTCTGAATATCAGTTGCCGCCTGGCGCTGCATCTCCCCGATATCACTCATGTGCGCGGCCTGATCATTCAGTACCTGCGACAGTTCACGGTTAATATCAATCTGTTCTTTCAGGTACGGCGGTAAATCACCGGCCTGTTCAGCCAGCAGTTCGGTGCGTTCCAGCGCCAGTTCCGCTTTCTGCTGACGTTTGCCGTTGAGCACACTGCGCAATTGCTGAAGTTCGAGATCCAGCCGCTGATAGCGTTTACGCAGCAGTTCAAGGCGGATACGGGTCAGTTCCTGGCGGTTATTGGCAGAAAGCTGAGCCAGTTCCAGCTCATTAACTGTTGCCTTGCGTGCCTGCACTTCTGCGGCAGCCAGTGTGGCCTGGGCTTCGGCAAGCGGTGTCAGCGGGGTTGCGAGTCCCTGCTGGCGGGAGGTGGCTTCATTCAGGAGACGACGGGCTTCAGACTGCTGCTGGGGCAGGAGGGTCAGGGAATCGCTGATTTCGCGGTTTTTATCCTGCTCCTGCTGTAACAGCCGTCCCTGCTCCAGCAGTTGTCCGCTGAGCTGGATAGCCTGCTGCTCAAGGTCGCTGATAGGGCGAGTGGTGAGAATTTTGGCCGGGGAATCACTCTCTTCCAGCAGTTGCTGGCGTAATGCCCTGACCAGCTTCGGGAAGTTATCGATGGTGTCCTGATAGCTTTGTGCGCGTTCATCCGCAGCTTTGCTGTCTGTCAGCCAGTTCAGGGTCGCCTGTAACGCCTGAGCCATCTCAATATCTTTCGGATCTTTACTGCTCTCAATCCGCTTCAGTTCCTGGCGGATCTGTGGCTCGTTAATATCCGATGCCGCATATACCGCTGTCAGCGGGGAGAAAAGAAAAACCGCCAGTAAAAATGAGATAATCAGGCGCACAGGGGAGAGTCCTCAGTTAGTGGCAGCGGCGTCCGGTTGTGACGGGCATGCAGGGCTTTCTTCCGCGCAGGCGGCATCATCCGCTGTGATGCGGGTGGCCAGCAGTTCACCCATACGGGTGGAAACGCCGTTTGCCAGCGCACTGTTCAGTGCCACCGTATCCGCAGGGAACAGGTTGATCACCGTGGAGCCGAGCTTAAAGCGGCCCATTTCTTCGCCTTTTTTCAGGTTTACCGCACAGACGCTGTCGTGTGCCGGATAAGTCCAGCGGCGCACAATTCCTTCACGCGGCGGGGTGACCATACCGCACCAGACGGTTTCCATACTGCCGACAATCGTGGCGCCTACCAGAATCTGCACCATCGGGCCGAAATCCGTGTCAAACACGCAGATCAGACGCTCATTACGGGCGAACAGGTTCGGGACATTGGCGGCGGTCAGCGGGTTAACGGAGAACAGGTCGCCCGGGACATAGATCATTTCACGCAGATGGCCGTCACACGGCATATGCACGCGGTGGTAATCACGCGGAGATAAGTAAGTGGTTACAAACTGCCCGTTGCGGAACAGATCCGCCAGTTGCCAGTTTCCGGCGAGCAGGGCTTCCAGGGTGTAGTTATGCCCTTTGGCCTGTAAAATCTGATCGTCACGGATAAGCCCCAGCTGGCTGATGGTGCCGTCTGCCGGCAGTGCCAGGGTTTCGCTGCCCTGTACGATCGGGCGGACTTCCTCTTTCAGTGCGCGGATAAAAAACTCATTGAAGGTACTGTAAGCGATAAATTCGCTCTCTTTCGCTTCCTGCATATCCACTTTGTAGGCTTTGGCGAATGCTTTGATCACCAGCTGTGTCAGCCAGCCAAGTTTTTTGTTGGCAAAGCGGCCCGCCAGCTGAGTAAGACACTGTTTAGGCAGCAAATATTGTAATTTTATTTTAAGAGTATCCAGCACATCGACCTCTGGTATTGTTTGTTATCTGCCGGTTTTTCCGGCGAATTCTGAACAAAAGGGGGCTATTGTACCTGTGCTTATTGCACTTGTCAGTCTTCACCGGCCGTAAAATTACGGCGTGGTTTCACCTGTGCCATACTTTCCAGAATACGGTGATAATTTTCAAAGCGTTCCGCACTGATTTCGCCGTTCTCCACAGCTTCGCGCAGCGCACAGCCCGGGTCATCCCCGTGTTTGCAGTCACGGAATTTACAGCCGCCGAGATAATCGCGGAATTCTGTATATCCCTGAGTGACCTGCTCCGGTGTCAGGTGCCACAACCCGAATTCACGCACTCCCGGTGAGTCGATCACATCCCCGCCGTGCGGGAAATGATACAGTCGTGAGGCGGTGGTGGTGTGCTGACCCAGCCCGGAAACATCAGAAACGTTATTGACCAGGATATCCGCGTTTTCCGGCAGCAATGTATTGAGCAGGCTGGATTTCCCGACACCGGATTGTCCGGCGAAGATGGAAATCCGTCCGGCAAGTGCAGCCGTCAGTGCATCAATCCCCTCGTTGGTGTGGCCGGACACTTCCAGCACACGGTATCCGATATTACGATAGATATTCATTAAATCATTGACCTGGTCGCGGCTTTCGTCATTCAGCAGGTCAATTTTGTTGAGCACAATCAGCGGCTCTACACCGAGTGTTTCACAGGCGACCAGATAGCGGTCAATAATATTGAGTGATAATTCCGGTAAAATCGCGGAAACAATCACGATCTGGTTGATATTGGCAGCGATCGGTTTGATGCCGTCATAAAAATCAGGACGGGTCAGTACCGATTCACGTTCATGCACTGCCTCAACAATCCCGTTAACACGGCCTTCTTCGTTATTCTGCAACGCAGCACGCCAGACCACGCGGTCACCGGTGACCAGTGATTTGATAGTGCGGCGCAGGTTGCAGCGCTGTACCGAGCCGTCTGCGGCTTCAATATCCGCATGCTGCCCGAAACGGCTGATTACCTGTCCTTCCTGAGCCTCACCGAACAGGCTGTCTTCAGGCTCCGGGCGGTTCTCTTTGCGCAGTTTGCGCTGCTGGTTTGCCTGAACACGCCGTACCTGACCTTTGGAAAGTTTTTGTTTAGCCAACGAAACCTCGTCTGTTTTGACACCACGTAAAGAAGAAAGTGCCCGCCGGGGTGACTCGCGGCAGGGCGGATTACGCGCTATGATACACCATTCATTTTACCCGTCATCATTCAATCCGTGTGAACAAAAAACAGGCGGATACTCAGGTAACTATAGGATACAACATGGCAAAAAGTGAACAGAACCTTATCTGGATCGATCTGGAAATGACCGGACTTGACCCGGAACGTGACCGGATTATCGAAATCGCCACCATTGTGACAGATGCAAACCTGAATATTCTGGCGGAAGGCCCGGTTCTGGCGGTACACCAGTCTGATGAACAGTTAGGTCTGATGGATGACTGGAATGTCCGCACACACGGCGCCAGCGGGTTAACTGAACGTGTCCGCGCCAGCACGTATTCCGACGCACAGGCCGAGCAGGCCACTATCGCGTTCCTGGAACAGTGGGTGCCGCAGGGCGCTTCCCCTATCTGCGGTAACAGTGTCGGCCAGGATCGCCGTTTTCTGTTCCGTTATATGCCGGCGCTCGAGCAATATTTTCACTACCGTTACCTGGATGTCAGCACCCTGAAAGAACTGGCCCGCCGCTGGAAACCGGAAGTGCTGGACGGCTTCACCAAGAAAAACACCCACCAGGCGCTGGATGATATCCGCGAGTCAATCGCGGAACTGGCTTACTACCGCGAAACCTTTATCCGCCTGTGATAAAAAACGGTGGCTGATTTTCAGCCGCCGGTCGGTTAATATTAGTTCAGATTGCGTGTTTTATAGCATATTTGCCGGTTTTATCGGCATCTGAATAAAAAAATTCATTTTTTCGTGCCGGAGGGCTTGCCAGAAAATGAATTTTTCGTATAATGCGCTCCCCGTACCGAGATAGATTTTCAATCGAAAGCGGTGCGGGCAAATTGCAAAATATGCGGGAATAGCTCAGTTGGTAGAGCACGACCTTGCCAAGGTCGGGGTCGCGAGTTCGAGTCTCGTTTCCCGCTCCAATTTTGCAGATTGTCAGGTAATATACCGGTTTTGACGCGGGAATAGCTCAGTTGGTAGAGCACGACCTTGCCAAGGTCGGGGTCGCGAGTTCGAGTCTCGTTTCCCGCTCCAATTTTCAGATAGTCAGGTATATACCGTTGTTATGCGGGAATAGCTCAGTTGGTAGAGCACGACCTTGCCAAGGTCGGGGTCGCGAGTTCGAGTCTCGTTTCCCGCTCCAATCTTTTCTTCTCTTCAGTCCCCCCAAACATTATTTTCTGAATAAAATCCTTTGCGTGATTTCTGTTACCGGTTCTGCCGGGAAAACTGCTGTGCGGTGCAAATAATCATCAGTCACGGTTATCCGCAGCACAAAACCGGCCACACTGAATTTTTGCTGATAATTTAATCTGTTAGATGACTTTTTTTCGTAAATACGGGGAAAAGGCTTGCTAATCCCGGCGTGGTGAAATAGAATTTGCGCCCTCTCTGACGAAGGGCAGATGAACGATCACCAGCGGTGATTATTCAGACAGTGAAAGATTACCACCGGCACTTTCTGCACTATCTTTATGTCAGTTTCTGCTTTTCATCACCTTTCATAGGGTGATTAAGTCAAACAGGGGCAATTTTTTTGTCCGGATGTCATTTTTTATCCACAGCGCTGCGGGGCATGTTATTCACATCCCGGGGGTTCTGACACACTTTTCTGCACAGAGTTATCCACAGGCCGGTTTTGTCGGCTGAATCACAGAATTTCGCAAAATATTTAACGACAGTATATTTAATGTATTGATATTTATATGTTAATTTAATTTATGTGAATTGTGTGACAGCTCTCTTGTATTTTTTCTTCACATTGATAGGCAAGGTCTTTTTATATTATTCACAACACTGAACATTGTGGATAACTTAACGGAATTATGAGGCGGGATCAGGCGTCGCGCGGCAAACCTTTGGAAATGGCGCGGATGAGACGTTTTTGCTGTGAAGTCTGTATTTCGATACGTGATTCATCTCTTTTGGCATACTGACGGGCAACCGCCCAGCGGATATGCTCATCAAGCCAGTCTGCCAGTCCGGTTTTTTCTGTCAGTGCAATAATAATTTTATCTTCATACGGCGCGTTGCCGAGAGCGACACTGATATTTCTCAGCCAGCGCAGATACCCGATGCGCCGGATAGCCGAGCCCTCTGTCACCCGCAGGAAGGTGGCTTCATCCCAGGCGAATAAATCCAGCAGTTCCGGCGTGTGCAGGCGCTTACGCGGCGAGAAATCCGCCTCGTCTGTCAGTTGTGAAAAACGGTTCCACGGGCAGATAAGCTGGCAGTCATCACAGCCGTAAATGCGGTTTCCCATCAGCGGGCGGAATTCTTCAGGGATAGCGCCCTCCAGCTCAATGGTGAGGTAGGAGATACAGCGGCGTGCATCGACAGTATAAGGCGCGACAATCGCCTGAGTCGGGCAGGTGGTCATGCAGGCGACACAGCGGCCGCACTGTTCTTCAGCCGGGATATCAACCGGCAGCGGCAGGTCGATCAGCAGCTCGCCGAGGAAAAACCAGGATCCTGCTTCACGGTTTAAAATAAGTGAGTGCTTACCAACCCACCCGAGACCCGCTTTGGCTGCCAGCGGGCGTTCCAGTACCGGAGCTGAGTCAACAAACGGGCGGTAGCTGAGGGTATTTCCCTGGGCCAGCTCATCACACTCAGCCTGAATCCGCTCTCCCAGCTGCTTCAGGCGCTGGCGCAGAAGCTTGTGATAATCACGCCCCAGCGCATAACGGCTGATATAACCCTGCTCCGGGTTTTGCAGTACGGCAGCAAAGGACGCTTTGGCGGGAAGGTAGTTCATCCGCACACTGATCACCCGCAGCGTACCCGGCAGCAGTTCATGCGGGCGCGCGCGCATCATGCCGTGGCGTGCCATCCAGTCCATCTCTCCCTGATAGCCTGCATCCAGCCACGCCTGTAACTTCGGCTCTTCCGCGCTGAGATCTGTATCGCAGATACCGACCTGCTGAAAGCCGAGTTCGCGTCCCCATTGTTTGATCCGGGCGGCAAGCTGGTGTAAATCAGGGTGAGTGCTCATTAGTGAGTGTTTACTTACATTGCAGGTGTGATGGTGAATGGTGCGGAGTTTATCACAGACCGTCCGGCACAAAAACTGCGCATTATTGTCGTTTTTTCGCACGCCGTTATGCAGGTATGTCACCGGAATGTGGTATGTTTAACGGATTACACGCTCAATTATTTCAATAAAATAACCTGTGACGACAACGAGAATGAAAGAACGTCTGTTTACGCTGGCAGATGAAGCTGCCACTGTCGCGCTCGGCCGTGCACTGGCACAGCAGAGTCAGCGCGGATTTGTCCTGCATCTTTTCGGCGATCTGGGGGCCGGAAAAACCACCTTCAGCCGCGGCTTTCTTCAGGCTCTGGGGCATCCCGGCCATGTGAAAAGCCCGACTTACACCCTGGTCGAGCCCTATGAGCTCTCACCACGCCCGGTCTATCACTTCGATCTGTACCGCCTGGCGGATCCGGAAGAACTGGAATTTATGGGGATCCGCGATTATTTCGGGGAAAACACCGTCTGTCTGGTCGAATGGCCGCAAAAAGGGGCCGGTTTCCTGCCGGATGCAGATTTGGAATTGCACTTACGGTATGATGGTGAAGGACGGGAAGCCCGTTTTGCCGCCCGTTCCCCTTATGGTGAAGAACTCCTGGATAAGTTAGCGGAGATATGAGGAATTACCGATAATGAATGCATATCTGACACGGAAATCTGATGTGACTGCCGTTTCATGGCTGACGGCACTGTTTTTCTGCGTGAGCCTGCTGTTCAGTGCAGCCGGGCACGCCGCGTCCCTGACGGGCATCAATGTGAACAACAACGGTTCTCAGGGCACATTACAGCTCAGTTTTGACGGCAAACCGCAATATAAACTGTTTCCGCTGCATGACCCGGAGCGTCTGGTGATCGACATCCGTCAGCCGCAGAAAATTACCGGTCTGCCGATTAATCTGAATAACGGGCTGATTAAAGTGGTCAGAGAGAGCCGTGCGCCGGATGCTCAGCATCAGCGCATCGTGCTGGAACTGGCGGACAAAAACAGTTTCCGCGATTCTGCGGATAACAGCGGCCTGACCATCACGCTGACCGGCAAAAACAGTTATAGCGCAGCCCCGGTGGCTGCCGCACAACCGGTCACCACCACAAGCGGTAAACCACTGCGCATGAACAGCGGCAGTGCTGCTCCGGTGGCAGCGGCTCCGGCAGCAACCACTCCGGCCGCTGCACCGGCACAGGCAAAAATCCCGGTGGTACCGACAGGTAAACTGCCGAAAAACAGCCGTCAGGTCGTGGTGGCGATTGATGCCGGACACGGCGGGAAAGACCCGGGCGCTATCGGCCAGAACGGCCTGAAAGAGAAAAACGTCACTATCAGTATCGCCCGCAAGCTGGAAAAGCGTCTGAAAGATGACCCGATGTTCAAACCGGTACTGACCCGTGACGGCGATTATTTTATCTCGGTGGCCGGGCGCTCCGAAGTGGCGCGTAAATTCGGCTCTAATATGCTGGTGTCCATCCATGCGGATTCCGCACCAAACCGCACTGCGACCGGTTCGTCAGTCTGGGTGCTTTCCAACCGGCGGGCAAACAACGAATTAGGTAACTGGCTGGAACAGAGCGAGAAACAATCCGAACTGCTCGGCGGTGCCGGTGACGCACTGGCAAACGGTGCGGATCCGTATCTCAGCCAGGCGGTACTGGATTTACAGTTCGGCAACTCCCAGCGTGTCGGTTATGCCGTGGCGCAGGACGTGATCCGTCAGCTGCGCCAGATAGGCAAAGTCCACAAAGGCACGCCGGAGCACGCGAGCCTCGGGGTGCTGCGTTCGCCGGATATTCCGTCCATTCTGGTGGAAACCGGCTTTATCAGTAACAGCACTGAAGAACAGCTGTTAGGATCTGACACTTACCAGGAACAGGTTGCTGCCGCGATCCACGGCGGGTTACGCGCATATTTTACCGCGAACCCGTTACAGGCAGCACCGTCCAAATAACAGGAGAACGGGGGCAATTATGGCGATCCGGATTTTACCGCCGCAGCTGGCAAACCAGATAGCCGCAGGCGAAGTGGTTGAGCGCCCGGCATCGGTGGTGAAAGAACTGGTGGAAAACAGCCTGGACGCCGGTGCCACCCGTATCGATATTGATATTGAGCGCGGCGGCGAAAAGCTTATCCGTATCCGTGACAACGGCTGCGGTATTGCCAAGGACGAGCTGGCGCTGGCGCTGGCCCGTCACGCCACCAGTAAAATCGCCACACTCGATGATCTCGAAGCCATCATGAGCATGGGGTTCCGGGGTGAAGCGCTCGCCAGTATCAGCTCCGTATCACGCCTGACCTTTACCTCCCGCACCCGTGACCAGAACGAAGCCTGGCAGGCATATGCCGAAGGACGCGAAATGGCGGTGACGCTGAAACCGGCGGCACATCCGGCGGGCAGTACCGTGGAAGTACTGGATCTCTTTTTCAATACTCCGGCGCGGCGTAAATTCCTGCGCACTGAAAAAACCGAGTTCGGCCACATTGATGAAGTGGTGCGGCGTATCGCGCTGTCCCGTTTTGATGTGGCTATTAATCTAACCCACAACGGCAAACTGATGCGCCAGTACCGTCCGGTTAAAGCGGAAGATCAGCAGGAACGCCGTCTCGGGGCTATCTGCGGTACTGCGTTTATGCAGCAGGCGCTGGCGGTAACCTGGTCTCACGAAGAGCTGGAGATCCGCGGCTGGGTGGCCTCACCGGCAGATTACAACGGTCCGGCGGATTTACAGTATTGCTATGTTAACGGACGGATGATGCGTGACCGCCTGATCAACCACGCCATCCGCCAGGCCTATGAAGACCGGCTGAGCGGCGATCAGCAGCCTGCCTATGTCCTTTACCTGACTATTGATCCGCGTCAGGTGGATGTGAATGTCCATCCGGCCAAGCACGAAGTGCGTTTTCATCAGGCGCGGCTGGTGCATGACTTTATTTATCAGGCGGTGCTCAGTGTGCTGAAACAGCATGAGCAGCCGGTTTCTTTGTTTGAACCTGATCCGTCAGCGCCGCAGACACAGCATGTGCCGGAAAACCGTGCGGCAGCCGGTAAAAATATCTTTGAACGTGAGGAAGCACTCACACCGCCGCCACGCCGGGAAACCACCGGGGGCGGCGCGTCTCACAGCGGCCACAGCAGCGGAAAACCGGCATATTCTGCGGATAAACCCGCATACAGCCCGAAAGAAGCCGGAATATATCAGTCACTGATGCAGACACCGGCAGAAACCCGGCCGCAGCTGTTTCCGGAAAAAAGTACTTTTCTGTCAGAAAACCGGATCAGCGCCGCAAGTGAGCCGGTGACGGAAAAAAGTGAGCGTGTAAGTTTTGGTAAAATCCTTACGCTTTATCCGCCGTGTTATGCGTTAATTGAGACAGATGCAGGTATTGCGCTGTTTTCCCTCAGCAAAGCATCATATTATCTGCGTTGTCAGCAACTGATCCCGGGAGAGCAGGGACTGAAATCCCAGCCGCTGATGATCCCGCTTCAGATGGCGTTAAACGCACAGGAGTGTGAGACATTTACGCAGTTTGCCGGGGTATTGCGTACTTTCGGTATAGAAGGCTCAGTTTCCCGTGGAAAAGCGACGATTCGTACGGTATCGTTACCGCTTCGTCAGCAAAATTTACCGCATCTTATCCCTGAATTACTGCGTTTCCTGGCTGATAACCCGGAGGCGGATGAGAAAGTCATTGCGTCGCGGCTGGCAGAGATGCTGGTCAGTGAACCGGCGGCTCAGAGCAAAGCTCAGGCAGTGCAGCTGCTGGCCGATGTGGAGCGGCTGTGCCCGCAACTGGTGCGCAGGCCGCCGGCAGATTTATTGCAATTAATTGATTTAACTGAGGTCGTTGCAGCATTACGTCATGAGTGAACAGAATCATCATAAACCCGCAGCCCTGTTTCTGATGGGGCCGACGGCTTCAGGAAAAACCGCGCTGGCGATTGAACTGCGTCAGCATCTGCCGGTGGAAATCATCAGTGTGGATTCCGCACTGATTTATAAGGGGATGGATATCGGGACCGCAAAACCCGATGCTGCCGAACTGGCACTCGCCCCGCACCGGCTGATTGATATTCTCGACCCGTCAGTGGCCTATTCCGCCGCCGATTTCCGCCGTGATGCGCTGGCGGCAATGCATGAGATAACCGCGCAGGGAAAAATTCCGCTGCTGGTCGGCGGAACCATGATGTATTTCAAAGCGTTGCTGGAAGGATTATCGCCGCTGCCGTCCGCTGACCCGGAAATCCGGGCACAGATTGAGACGCGGGCGGCACAGGAAGGCTGGCAGGTTCTCCATGATGAACTGAGCCGGATTGACCCGGTCGCCGGGGCGCGGATCCATCCGAATGATCCGCAGCGGCTCAGCCGGGCACTGGAGGTATACTATATCTCCGGCAAAACAATGACAGAACTGACGGAAACCGCAGGGGAGAATTTGCCCTTTAATGCTTATCAGTTTGCCATTGCACCGGCAGATCGTAAAATATTGCATCAGCGAATTGAAATGCGTTTTCAGATGATGCTGAAAGCCGGTTTTGAGGACGAAGTCCGTGCGCTGTATCAGCGCGGGGATCTTCATCCGGATTTGCCGTCGATCCGTTGTGTCGGCTACCGCCAGATGTGGTCATATCTGGCCGGAGAAATCAGTTATGATGACATGGTGTATCGGGGCATTTGCGCCACCCGTCAGCTTGCCAAGCGGCAGATGACGTGGTTGCGGGGTTGGGAAGGTGTTCAGTGGCTCGACAGTGAACAGCCTGAACAATCTCTTAAAGCCGTTATGCAGGTTCTTCGTGCATAGCGCCGTTGATTGTGTACAATTAACGGGTTACGAAAGTTTTTGAGTAGTTATTTTTCGAACCCAGCTTGGGTTTCATTTAAAAAACAACAAAATAAGGAAAATACAGAATGGCTAAGGGGCAATCTTTGCAAGATCCGTTCCTGAACGCATTACGTCGCGAAAGGGTTCCGGTTTCTATTTATCTGGTCAACGGTATTAAATTACAGGGTCAGATCGAATCATTCGACCAGTTTGTTATTCTGCTGAAAAACACGGTCAGCCAAATGGTTTATAAACACGCGATCTCTACCGTCGTACCTTCCCGTCCGGTTTCTCACCACAGCGGTGGCGCAAACCCGGGGACCGGCGGCAGCAATTACCACCAGTCAGCCGGTAACGGTGGTGCGCAACAGGATACTGATGGCGCTGAATAAGTCAGTGTGCAGTTATCAATCGCGGAAAAACATAGGTAGGGAGACTTTACCTGTGTTTTTTCCTGCGTGTTTTTCACTCAGCCTGAGAGGTTCTGCCGTTGTTTGACAGGTATGAAGGCGGTGAACGGGCCGTACTGGTCCATATATTTTTCTCACAGGATAAGAACACTGATGATCTCAGTGAATTTGAATCCCTTGTGACATCCGCGGGTGTGACACCAGTTCAGATAGTCACCGGCAGCCGCAGTGCCCCGCACCCGAAATATTTTGCGGGTGAAGGTAAAGCGGAAGAGATCGCCGATGCTGTCACAGAAAGTGAAGCCGATGTGGTGCTCTTTAACCATGCCTTAAGTCCGGCGCAGGAACGCAACCTCGAGCGTTTGTGCCAGTGCAGGGTGGTTGACAGAACCGGGGTTATCCTCGATATCTTCGCCCAGCGGGCACGGACACATGAAGGTAAATTACAGGTGGAACTGGCGCAGTTACGCCATCTTTCCACGCGTCTGGTCCGCGGCTGGACGCACCTTGAACGTCAGAAAGGCGGGATTGGCCTGCGGGGGCCGGGTGAGACTCAGCTTGAGTCCGACCGCCGGATGCTGCGGGATAAAATCAAACAGATTTCAGGGCGTCTCGAAAAAGTGGAACGCCAGCGCGGACAAGGTCGTCAGGCGCGCAGTAAAGCGGATATTCCGACGGTGTCTCTGGTCGGTTACACCAACGCCGGGAAATCCAGTCTGTTTAATCACATAACTGATGCGAAAGTCTATGCTGCGGATCAGTTATTTGCGACACTCGATCCGACCCTGCGGCGGATTGATGTCGATGATGTCGGTACGGTGGTGCTGGCGGATACGGTCGGGTTTATCCGCCATCTGCCGCATGACCTGGTAGCGGCATTTAAAGCCACGCTGCAGGAAACCCGCGAAGCGACACTGCTGCTTCATGTGGTCGATGCGGCGGATAACCGTGTGGATGAAAATATTCATGCGGTTAATTCAGTTCTGGAAGAGATTGATGCACATGAAATTCCGGTTCTGATAGTGATGAATAAAATCGATATGCTGGACGATTTCGAACCGCGTATCGACAGAAATGAGGATAACCTGCCGGTCAGGGTCTGGCTTTCAGCACAGACCGGAGCAGGGATCCCGTTGTTGTTCCGGGCGCTGACGGAACGCCTTTCCGGTGAGATCGCACACCTGGAATTGTGTCTGCCTCCGTCGGAGGGTCGTCTGCGCAGCCGTTTTTATCAGCTTCAGGCGATTGAACGCGAGTGGCTTGATGATGATGGCCGGATTTGTCTTGAAATCAGGCTGCCCATTGTTGACTGGCGCCGCCTCTGCAAGCAGGAACAACAGTTAGCCGATTACGTTATCTGATTATCAGCGGCGTAATATATTAATTGAGAGCGCGTTTTTGTGCTCTTAGCCCTGAAAAACCGATCATAAAAGAGTGGAGCGAAGGCATGGCGTGGAATCAGCCCGGTAATAACGGACAGGACCGCGACCCGTGGGGGAGCAGCAATAAAGGCGGCAACTCCGACGGTAACAAAGGCGGCCGGAACCGTGGGGCATCTGATCTCGACGATCTGTTCCGGAAAATGAGCAGAAAACTCGGTGGTCTGGGTGGCGGTAAAGGCGGAAACAATAACGGGCAGTCCGGCGGGAACAATCGTCCTCCGGTACAGTTCGCGGGCGGACGTATTATCAGTCTCGCTATTGCCGCCGTTGTTGTTGTCTGGGCCGCAACCGGCTTCTATACGATTAAAGAAACGGAGCGCGGCGTGGTTACGCGTTTCGGTAAATTCAGTCATGTGGTTCAGCCGGGTCTGAACTGGAGACCGACCTTTATTGATCGCGTTACTGCGGTCGATGTGGCGACGGTCCAGGATCTGGCCACCAACGGCATGATGCTGACCGCTGACGAGAACGTGGTCCGCGTTAACATGAACGTGCAGTTCCAGGTGGTGAACCCGGAAGATTACCTCTTCAGCGTCACCAACCCGAACAACAGTCTGCGTCAGGCGATGGACAGCGCGGTGCGCGGGGTTATCGGTAAGTTCACCATGGAGAAAATCCTGACGGCGAACCGTACCGTGGTCCGTAACGAAACCCAGAAAGTCCTCGAGGAGACAATCAGGCCTTATAAAATGGGGATAGCGATTGTCGACGTCAACTTCCAGGAAGCGCGTCCGCCGGCTGAAGTTCAGGCTTCATTCGATGACGTGATTGCCGCGCGTGAAAACGAACAGCAGTCCATCCGTGAAGCGGAAGCTTACTCGAACGAAGTCCTGCCGCTGGCAAAAGGTAACGCGCAAAGCATGATCGAAAGCGCACAGGCCTATAAAGCCAGTATCGTGCTGAAAGCACGCGGTGAAGTGGCAAGCTTCTCGAAAATGCTGCCGGAATACCGTGCGGCACCGGATATCACCCGTGAACGTCTGTACATTGAGACAATGGAACGTGTGCTGAGCAATACCCGTAAAGTGATTGCCAATGATAAAAGCAACAGCATGATGGTGCTGCCGCTGGATCAGATTATGCGTGAGCAGAGAGCCGCCTCTCAGGCTGCACCGGCGAAAGCTGCTGCCACACCATCATCCGCACCGGCAACACAGGCACCGGCAGGCCGTCAGGCACAAAACAGCAGCCAGAATCCGAATGTACCCGCTGAATACAACAACACGTATGATCTCAGCAGTTCGGGTATCCGTGGTAACACTGAACGCACAGGGAGACAATAATCATGCGTAAGTATTTAGCCGTTATTGTTATTCTGGTTTTAGGCGTTCTGTATGCGTCTGTCTTTACCGTTCAGCAGACCGAGCGCGGTATTGTGCTGCGCTTTGGCAAAGTTCTGCGTGATGCGGATAACAAACCGATTGTGTATGAGCCGGGTCTGCATCTGAAAGTGCCGTTTATTGAAACAGTCAAAATGCTGCCTGCCCGTATCCAGACACTGGATATCCAGGCTGACCGTTTCCTGACAAACGAAAACAAAGACCTGATCGTCGATTCTTACCTGAAATGGCGGATTAGTGATTTCAGCCTGTATTATCTCGCGACAAACAGCGGTAATATTAATCAGGCTGAAAACCTGCTGAAGCGTAAATTCAGTGACCGTCTGCGTTCTGAGTTCGGTCGTCTGAGCGTGAAAGAGATTGTGACGGATTCCCGCGGTACATTAACGACGGAAGTCAAAAATGCACTGAACGAAGGGAGCTCCGGTAACGATCCGCAGGCAACCGATGCTGATAACGCTATTGCCGATGCGGCAGCGCGTGTTCAGGAAGAAACCAAAGGCGCACAGCCGCAGGTGAATCCGAACAGTATGGCGGCGTTAGGTATCGAAGTGGTGGACGTCCGTATCAAGCAGATTAACCTGCCGGCGGAAGTCTCCGAAGCTATCTTCCAGCGTATGCGTGCAGAACGTGAAGCAGTGGCGCGTCGTCACCGCTCACAGGGTCTGGAAGAAGCCATGAAGATTCGTGCGGTGGCAGATAAAACCCGTACTGAAATCCTGGCCGAAGCGGAGCGCCAGTCACTCTCCCTGCGTGGTGCGGGTGATGCGGAAGCCGCTAAACTGTTTGCGGATGCATTCAGTCAGGATCCGGATTTCTATGCGTTTATCCGAAGCCTGCGTGCTTATGAGCAAAGCTTCAAACCCGATGGCAACGACATTATGGTGTTAAGCCCGGATACGGATTTCTTCCGTTACATGAAGGCACCGACATCATTGCGTCCGGCTTCAGGCCAGTAAGTCCGGTAACCGCATAACCGGTACTGAAAAATCGTCAGCATGCTGATGGTCGCACTCTGATGAAGAAAGCCCGCTTAGGCGGGCTTTATTATGGACATTGATCAGGTGACTTTCATAAAGTGGATAAAAAGTGCTGAAAGGGCGGTCATGAGATGCTAGAATCCTTTTTTAAGCAACCAGGTAAAAACGAAATGGGTAAGAACGTTGTCGTATTGGGCACCCAATGGGGTGACGAGGGCAAGGGCAAAATCGTCGACTTGCTGACTGAACGGGCTAAGTATGTTGTTCGTTATCAAGGTGGCCACAACGCGGGTCACACTCTGGTTATCAACGGTGAGAAAACCGTCCTGCATTTAATTCCGTCAGGTATTCTCCGCGAAAACGTCGTCAGCATCATTGCTAACGGTGTTGTACTCGCACCCGATGCACTGCTGAAAGAAATGACTGCACTGGAAGAGCGTGGTGTTCCGGTGCGCGAACGTCTGCTGATTTCTGAAGCATGTCCGCTGATCCTCCCTTATCATGTTGCGCTGGATAATGCCCGTGAGAAAGCACGCGGTGCGAAAGCTATCGGCACAACAGGGCGCGGTATCGGGCCTGCATACGAAGATAAAGTTGCCCGTCGCGGTCTGCGCGTGGGTGATCTCTTCGATAAAGAGACCTTCGCTCAGAAACTGAAAGAAATCCTTGAGTATCACAACTTCCAGTTAGTGAACTACTACAAAGAGCCTGCGGTTGACTATCAGAAAACCCTGGACGAAATCATGGCCGTTGCGGATATCCTGACCGGTATGGTTGTGGATGTGTCTGATCTGCTGTACAAAGCCACCGTTAACGGTGAGCTGGTGATGTTTGAAGGCGCGCAGGGTACACTGCTGGATATCGACCACGGTACCTATCCGTATGTGACTTCCTCAAACACCACTGCCGGCGGTGTTGCCACCGGTTCCGGTTTAGGTCCGCGTTATGTGGATTATGTCCTGGGTATCATCAAAGCTTACTCCACCCGCGTGGGTGCCGGTCCGTTCCCGACCGAACTGTTTGATGAAACCGGTGAATACCTGCGTACCAAAGGCCAGGAGTTCGGTGCGACCACCGGACGCAGCCGTCGTTGCGGCTGGCTGGACATCATTGCTATCCGCCGCGCTGTGCAGATCAACTCCCTGTCAGGGTTCTGCATGACCAAGCTGGATGTGCTGGATGGTCTGAAAGAAGTGAAAGTGTGTGTCGGTTACCGTTTACCGAATGGTGAAATCATCGAAACCACACCACTGGCCGCGGATAACTGGGAAGGCATAGAGCCTATCTATGAAGTCATGCCGGGCTGGACTGAAACCACATTCGGGGCGAAGAGCCGCGAAGAACTGCCTCAGGCAGCACTGGATTACATCCGCCGCATTGAAGAACTGACAGGCGTTCCTGTTGATATTATTTCAACCGGTCCGGATCGTTCTGAAACGATGATCCTGCGCGACCCGTTCGACGCATAAGATCGTTCAGGTGATACCAGTCAGGGCCGGGCATGTTTGTCCGGCCTTTTGTTTTCTGACGCCGGAATTTCTGACTGCGTGAGCGCAGGAAATCCGGCGTTTTTAATGACAAATTTTGCTTAATAAGCAAAAGACACACATAATGATTATCCATTACTTATCATGTGATCCCTGCGCGGGATAACAGAATTTCCGGGGTAAAATGTGCAGTTAACCAGTTTTACAGATTATGGCTTGCGGGCGCTGATTTATATGGCGTCACTTCCTGATGGTAAAATGACCAGTATTACGGAAGTGACGAATGTCTACGGTGTATCCCGTAACCATATGGTCAAGATAATTAACCAATTGAGCCATTTGGGTTATGTCGAGGCGATTCGCGGCAAAAATGGCGGGATCCGCCTGGGAAAACCTGCTAATACTATAGGTATCGGTGAGGTTGTCCGCGCGCTCGAGCCGTTAACACTGGTGAACTGCAGCGGTGAATTCTGTCACATTACTCCGGCATGCAGGCTGAAATCGGTACTGAATAAAGCCATCCGGGAGTTCTTACAGGAACTGGATAAACACACGCTCGCTGATATGGTGCAGGACAATCAGCATCTTTATAAATTGTTACTGACGGACGAATAACGCCGTTCAGAAACCACGGAGGATACAATGTCAGTGGAAAAACAATCAAACGACCCTTATCGTGAGCGCGAAGCGGAAAAATATGATTCCCCGATCGCGAGCCGTGAATTTATTCTTGAAACTGTCCGCCGTCACACCAAACCGGTGAGCCGCGAAGATATCGCACAGGAACTGGGGATCACCGGTGAAGAGGCTCAGGAAGCCCTGCGCCGCCGTCTGCGCGCGATGGAGCGTGACGGGCAGCTGGTCTTTACCCGCCGTCAGTGCTACGCCCTGCCGGAGCGTCTTGATTTAATTAAAGGAACCGTGATCGGCCATCGTGATGGCTTCGGGTTCCTGCGTGTCGAAGGACAAAAAGACGATCTCTACATCCCGCAGGATCAGATGAAATTATGCATCCACGGGGATGTGATCCTGGCCCAGGTGATGGGTGCCGACCGCAAAGGCCGCCGCGAAGCGCGCGTTGTGCGTGTCGTCGAGCCGAAAACCGGTCAGATTGTCGGCCGTTACTTTACCGAAGAAGGCATGGGATTTGTCGTGCCGGATGACAGCCGTCTGTGCTTCGATATTCTGATCCCGAAAGAGTCAATTAACGGCGCACGGATGGGGAATATCGTGGTGGCGGAACTGACCCGCCGTCCGGGCAAACGGGTGCAGGCGCTCGGTGTTATCACCGAAGTGCTGGGCGAGAAAATGGGCACCAGTATTGCGGTGGATATTGCCCTGCGCAAACATGAAATTCCGTTTACCTGGCCTGCTCAGGTGGAACGTCAGGTCGCGGATATCCGCGAGGAAGTGCCGGAATCCGCCAAAAAAGGCCGTGTTGATTTACGCGATCTGCCGCTGGTGACTATCGATGGCGAAGATGCCCGTGACTTTGATGACGCGGTACACTGCGAAGCCAAACGCGGCGGCGGCTGGCGTCTGTGGGTGGCGATTGCTGACGTCAGTTATTATGTGCGCCCGCAGACGGCACTGGATGATGAAGCCCGCAGCCGGGGAACCTCGGTTTACTTTCCGTCACAGGTCGTGCCGATGCTGCCGGAAGTGCTGTCGAATGGTGTCTGCTCACTGAACCCGCAGGTTGATCGCCTGTGTATGGTGTGTGAAATGACGATTTCGGCGAAAGGTAAGCTTTCCGGTTACCGTTTCTATGAAGCGGTAATGAGCTCCCACGCCCGTCTGACCTATACCAAAGTGTGGAAAATCCTCGAAGGGGATGAAGAGCTGCGCGAACACTATGCACCGCTGGTAAAACACCTGGAAGAGCTGCACAAACTCTATAAAGCACTGGCGGAAGCCCGTGATGAGCGCGGTGCGATTGCCTTTGAATCCGAAGAAGCGAAATTTATTTTCAATGCGGAAAAACGCATTGAGCGCATCGAGCCGGTACTGCGCAACGATGCACACAAACTGATCGAAGAGTGCATGATCATGGCGAACGTTGCGGCGGCACGCTTTGTTGAGAAAAACAACGAACCGGCGCTGTACCGTGTGCATGATCGTCCGAAAGAGGACAGCGTCATCAATCTGCGCACCGTCTTTAATGAGCTGGGTCTGACCCTGCCGGGCGGCCTGACACCGGAGCCGAAAGATTACGCCCGTGTCATGCTGGAAGTGGCGGAGCGTCCTGACCACGAGTTGTTACAGACCATGCTGCTGCGTTCGATGAAACAGGCGATTTATGATCCGGACAACCGCGGTCACTTCGGCCTGGCGTTACCGGCGTATGCCCACTTTACCTCACCAATCCGCCGTTATCCGGATCTGAGCCTGCACCGTGCGATTAAGTACCTGCTGGCAAAAGAGCGCGGCGAAGTGAAATCGCAGACCGGTGCATGGCATTACGATATGCAGAGCATGCTCCAGCTCGGTGAGCACACCTCCATGACGGAGCGCCGTGCCGATGAAGCCACCCGTGACGTGGCAGACTGGCTGAAGTGCGACTTCATGCAGGATCAGGTGGGTAATGTCTTTACCGGGCTTATCACCAGCGTGACCGGCTTCGGTTTCTTTGTCCGTCTGAATGACCTGTTTATCGATGGTCTGGTACACGTATCAACACTTGATAACGATTACTACCGCTACGATAATGTCGGCCAGCGTCTGATTGGTGAATCCTCCTCCAATGTGTACCGCCTGGGTGATGAAGTTGAAATCCGGGTGGAAGCGGTGCATATGGATGAGCGCACCATTGATTTCGCGCTGATTTCCACCACCCGCCGTGCCCGTAATGAAGGCAAAACCGCAAGAACCCGGGCGAAAGCCGGGGAGAAAGGGGACAAGCGCCGGGACGGTAAGAAAGGGGATCCGCGCCGTGACAAAAACTTCGAGCCGGACAGTGCGTTCCGTAAGAAGAAAAAAGACGACGGCCCGAAAGCCCCGAAAAGCAAGAAATCAGCCCGGACCAAAAAAATCGAGGCAAATATAAAGGCGAAACGCGCGAAGAAAAAAGCCGGGAAGTAACTGCCTTTGATTTGAATTTTCCCACAATGAGGCATTCCGCCTCATTGTGTTTTATTGTCCCGCAACAAACGGAACGTTATGAGTGAAATTATTTATGGTATCCACGCCGTGGATGCTCTGCTGGCGCGTGATCCCAGCCGTTTTCTTGAAGTTTTTATCTTAAAAGGACGTGAAGACCGCCGCCTGACCCCGGTTGTGCATGCTCTGGAAGCGGCAGGTGTCCGTGTGCAGATGGCCAGCCGTCAGTGGATGGACAGCCAGACCGAAGGTGCCGTCCATCAGGGGATTATCGCCAAAGTCAGAGGCGGTCGTCAGTATCAGGAACAGGATCTGCCTGATCTGCTGGCTGAACATGAGACTCCGTTCCTGCTGGTGCTCGACGGTGTGACTGACCCGCACAACCTGGGGGCTTGTCTGCGTACCGCTGATGCCGCCGGTGTGCACGCGGTGATCATCCCGAAAGACCGTTCCGCGCAGCTGAATGCCACGGCGAAAAAAGTCGCCTGTGGTGCGGCGGAAAGCGTACCGCTTATCCGTGTCACTAACCTGGCCCGCACACTGCGTCAGCTGAAAGACGAAAATATCTGGGTTGTCGGCACTGCCGGTGAAGCCACCCATGATCTGTATCAGAGCAAAATGACCGGCCCGGTGGCGCTGGTAATGGGTGCGGAAGGGGAAGGCATGCGTCGTCTGACCCGCGACCTGTGCGATGAACTGATCAGTATTCCGATGGCCGGGTCAGTCTCTTCCCTGAACGTCTCGGTGGCAACGGGTGTCTGCCTGTTTGAGGCTGTACGTCAGCGCGCAAAATAATCCCGCATCACACACTTATTACCTTGTCTTTTGGGGCGGGTATGAGTATAGTTATGCGTCAAATTTTTCAGCCGCACTTAAACAAGTTCCTTGCCTCTCAGGGTTGCGGTTGCCCGGACAGGAGGCTAATAATCCGTAAGGAGCACTACTAATGCGTCATTACGAAATCGTCTTCATGGTTCATCCGGACCAGAGCGAACAAGTACCGGCAATGATCGAGCGTTATAAAACTGCTATTACTAACGCAGAAGGTCAGATCCACCGTCTCGAAGACTGGGGTCGTCGCCAACTGGCTTACCCAATCAACAAACTGCACAAAGCGCACTACGTTCTGCTGAACGTTGAAGCTCCGCAGGAAGTGATTGACGAGCTGGAAACTATTTTCCGCTTCAATGATGCCGTTATCCGCAGCATGGTTATGCGCGTTAAGCACGCGGTGACTGAACCTTCTCCAATGGTTAAAGCGAAAGACGAACGTCGCCCGCGCGACATGTCTGACGACATTGAAGAAAATGATGAAGCTGAGGAAACTGAAGAGTAATAACGGTGTCCGCTAACCGTCTGGTGTTATCCGGCACAGTGTGCAGGGAACCCATCCGGAAAGTCAGCCCGGCCGGAATTCCGCATTGTCAGTTTGTGCTTGAGCACCGCTCACAACAGCAGGAAGCCGGACTCACCCGGCAGGCATGGTGCAGAATGCCCGTGGTTGCCAGCGGACAGACGATCCAAACCATTACTCGCAGTATAACGGTCGGCAGTCAGATAACCGTTCAGGGATTCATCAGCACCCATCAGGGGCGAAATGGATTATCAAAACTGGTTCTTCATGCCGAACATATTGAATTGATAGATTCTGGAGACTAGCCATATGGCACGTTATTTCCGTCGTCGTAAATTCTGCCGTTTCACCGCAGAAGGCGTTCAAGAGATTGATTATAAAGACATCGCTACGCTGAAAAACTACATCACTGAAAGTGGTAAAATCGTACCAAGCCGTATCACCGGTACCAGTGCGAAATATCAGCGTCAGCTCGCTCGTGCTATCAAGCGTGCACGCTACCTGTCTTTACTGCCTTACACTGATCGTCATCAGTAATCGGCACAGTCCATTAATGACTTTAAGAGGATAAGGTAATGCAAGTTATTCTGCTTGATAAAGTAGCAAACCTGGGCAGCCTGGGCGACCAGGTAAATGTTAAATCTGGTTATGCACGTAACTACTTAGTACCGCAAGGTAAAGCAGTTCCTGCAACCAAGAAAAACATCGAATTCTTCGAAGCACGCCGCGCAGAACTGGAAGCTAAATTAGCTGACGTTCTGGCAGCAGCACACGCTCGTGCAGAAAAAATCAATGCCCTGGGCGTTGTGACTCTGTCTTCCAAAGCGGGTGACGAAGGTAAACTGTTCGGTTCTGTCGGTACCCGTGACATCGCTGATGCTGTAACTGCAGCAGGCGTTGAAGTGGCGAAAAGCGAAGTTCGTCTGCCAAACGGCGTTCTGCGTACTCTGGGTGATCACGAAGTTCACTTCCAGGTTCACAGCGACGTGTTTGCAGAACTGAATGTGAAGATTGTTGCTGAGTAATCTCTGATTACACGGTAAACATCTTTGAAAGACGCTGGCTCAGGCCAGCGTTTTTTTTTGCAGTAAAAACAGGTGTTAAGAGCGGCGGTAGCTGCCGTCTTTCTGCCGTTTAAAGGTGGCGGACTGCCCGTTAGCCTTATCAATCCTCAGCACAGAGACCGTATTTCCCTTTCCTTTGGTCACACTGATTTTATCCCCTGCCTCCACCTGATTAAGCGGCTTCTGCGGCCCTTCAACGGCTGTCATGCGAAACAAGTCATCCACCGGTAATCCGTTGCTGCGAAAGACCTGGGCGATGGTCTGGCCCTTTTTGAGGGTGAAACGCAGTGCATCTGCCTGTGCAGGCACCGCAGCAGGTGCAGGCTCTGCGGTCACCGGCGGTGGAGTGGTCGCCGGTTGCGGAGCCGGTTCGGTATTCAGTGCACCAGGCGGCAGATTATCCGGCAGCGGCAAATCCGGGATATCGGATGGAGCCTCCGGCAGTGTACCGGTCTGTTCAGCTATCAGGTCACCTAACGGGTCTGCCGGTGGTGTCAGCGTAATATTCTGAGGCGGAACGGTCACCGGCGGTTTCTGCGCGGCAGGCCAGAAAAACAGGATCAGTATGACAATCAGCGCAATGGCGGCGATAGCGTAAAGATGGCGCTTTGGCAGTAGTCTCATCATAATCTCCCGCTGTTCAGCATGAATAATTATCATCCGGTATTATTCCAGTGTAGCAGCAGACTTACTGAAATTATTCGGAATTAGTCCTGTTTTATAAATTGATTGCGTTGTTTTCCGGGAATCACCGTGTTGCATCAGCTTTCACTGATTATCGGGTTTACCGGGGTACATCCTGCTGTTATGCTTGTCCGTCTTACTTATTACTCAGGTATCTCTCATGACACAACCGACTTTTGACACGATGGAAGCACAGGCAAGCTATGGAATCGGCTTACAAATCGGCCAGCAATTACAGGAATCCGGACTGAGCGGATTAGTACCGGAAGCCATTCTGGCCGGTATCACCGACGCACTGGAAAATAACCAGCCGGCTGTGGCGGTGGATGTTCTGCATCGTGCCCTGCGTGAAATGCATGAGCGTGCTGATGCTGTCCGCAATGAAAAACAGGCTGAGCTGGTCAAAGACGGCATGCGTTTCCTGGAAGAAAACGCGAAGAAAGAAGGTGTTTCCACCACTGAAAGCGGCCTGCAGTTCTCTGTCATTAATCAGGGTGACGGCGCTATCCCGGCCCGTACTGACCGTGTCCGTGTTCACTACACCGGCCGTCTGATCGACGGTACTGTGTTTGACAGCTCTGTACAGCGCGGCCAGCCTGCTGAATTCCCGGTAAACGGCGTGATCGCAGGCTGGATTGAAGCACTGACCCTGATGCCGGTCGGTTCCAAATGGGAACTGTATATCCCGAGCAACCTGGCTTACGGCGAGCGCGGCGCCGGTGCGGCAATCCCGCCGTACAGCACACTGGTATTCGAAGTGGAGCTGCTGGAGATCCTGTAATCTCTCTTTGTCAGCAATAACAGAATATGCGAAATGGCCGGTTTTCACCGGCCATTTTTATTTCTATACTCAGGTCTCCGGAGACGTGAACAGGATTACGCGACTCACTAACCGTTCTGTGAAAGAGGTGAAGGATGCTCAATCAAATTTGTCTGCTGGCCCGGCGGGCGGGCGATGCAATCATGGATATCTACCATCATCCCGACACACTGACCATCTCCGCCAAAGCGGATAACTCCCCCTTAACCGCTGCGGATTTAGCCGCACATCACATCATCGTGCAGGAACTGAAGTCTCTGACACCGGACATTCCGGTGCTGTCAGAGGAAGATCCGCAGCCGTGGTCTGAGCGGCAGCACTGGACACAATACTGGCTGGTGGATCCGCTCGACGGCACCAAAGAATTTATCAGCCGCAACGGTGAATTTACGGTCAATATCGCCCTGATTTCTGACGGTATACCGGTAATGGGCGTGGTGTATGCCCCGGTACCGGACGTGCTCTATCTGGCAGAAGGCAAACACGCCTGGCGTGAACGGGGCGGGCAGCGGATGGCGATCAAAGTGGTGAATACAGATCTGCCGATGGTGGTGATCAGCCGTTCACATCAGGATGCGGAACTGGCGGATTATCTGGAGCAATTGGGGCCGCATGAAACCCGCGCTATCGGCTCATCCCTCAAATTCTGTCTGGTGGCGGAAGGTAAGGCGCAGCTCTATCCCCGCTTTAACCCGACCCACATCTGGGACACGGCAGCCGGACATGCCGTTGCACTCGCGGCCGGAGCGCATATCATGGACTGGAGCGGAAAAACGCTCGACTATACACCGCGTGAATCACTGATAAACCCGGGGTTCCGCGTCAGCAGTTTCTGACTGCCATTTTATTCCTGAATAACAGTGTAATTTGCATGGTTATGCAAATTACACTGATTTTTCCCCGCCTGTTAAATTCTGTATCTGCTGACATTGATCCCGATATTTCAGCCTCACATTATTTATAAAACTTATAGTAATTATGAGGTTATTATTTCATTGTTATAGTGTGACGGTGATCGATTTTCACTCTGATTTGTGAAGTAAATCGTAGTGAAGTGTCATTTTATGTAAAAATAGTGATTAAATCATTTGATTAATGAACCCGGGTGGTAGAATTGAGTCATACCTTAGGCATGAAAGAAAAGGTAAAGGGGAGGACATAAGTACGATGAAAATTTTCGCCCGTTACAACCCGGCTCAGATCGCCCGCTACGTGAAAACTTTATTCCGTGGCCGCCTGTATATACAGGGGATGGGCGCGTTTGAATTTGACTACGGCAAGATTTTACCGCCGAAAATCAGAGACAAACGCCACCTGAGTGCAATGAGTGAAATTAATCAGCAGGTATCGTTGCTGCAGGCGCAGCTGGCGTAACCACAATACCTGTCTGATGAAGAAGGGTTAGTTTTACGGTTTCTGGTGCTGTTCGTTGTGTGCCACGTCAGACTGACCCTCTTTGCCGCTTTCCGCCGCTGACGGACGCGGGACAACCGGTGCATCCGGGATCCGTGTAACCAGCAGCTGGTCAATCTTGTAGTTGTCGATATCCACCACTTCAAACTTAAAGCCTGAGAATTTCACGGAATCGGTCCGTTTCGGGATACGGCGCAACTTATACATCAGGAAACCGGCGATGGTTTCGTAGTTGCTGTCATCCGGGAACTCATCAATATCCAGCACCCGCTGCACATCCTCAATCGGTGTACCGCCTTCAATCAGCCAGGAATTTTCATCACGGGCAACAATCTGTTCTTCCTGTCCCTGGCCGACCAGATCTCCCATCAGGGTAATCATCACGTCATTGATAGTGATAACACCCATCACCATGGCGTATTCATTCAGAATGATAGCGAAGTCTTCCCCGGCATTTTTAAAGCTCTCCAGGGTGTCTGACAGGCTCAGGGTATCCGGGATCATCAGTGCCGGGCGGATCTGCACACCTTCATGCAGATTCAGGCTTTGGCCGTTCAGCACGCGGTTGAGCAAATCTTTGGAATCGACATAACCGAGCACATGATCCAGACCGCCGTCGCACACCAGGAATTTTGAGTGCGGCTGCGTGGAGATCTTCTCTTTGATGCTCTCTTCGTTTTCCTGCTTGTCGAAATAGACCACGCTCTCACGGGAGGTCATGGCAGACGGCACAGTACGGGATTCCAGCTCAAACACGTTTTCAATAAGTTCGTGCTCCTGCTTGCGCAGCACACCGGCGACCGCACCTGCTTCCACCACCGCGTAAATATCATCAGAGGTGATATCTTCATTTCGCGCCAGCGGGATTTTGAATAATTTAAAGAACAGGTTGGATAACCCGTTAAACAGCCAGGCCAGCGGGCGCAGTACCGTCAGGCAAAAACGCATCGGCTGGACAATCCGGATGGCGACCGCTTCCGGTTTGATCATCCCGAGACGTTTCGGGGTCAGATCCGCCAGCAGGATAAACATGGAGGTCACGATAATAAATGACAATACGGAGCCGAGCTGCTGTGCGGCGGCATCGGCCATAAAATTGCCGAACAGGGTGCGCAGCGCCGGTGAAAAGGCCGATTCACCGACAATACCGGCGAGGATCGCCACGGCGTTCAGGCCGATTTGCACCACGGTGAAGAACATCCCCGGTGCTTCCTGCAAACGGAGCACATGGGCGGCATTGGTATTGCCTTCGTCAATCATGACTTTGAGTTTGATACGCCGCGAGGCGGCCAGTGATATTTCAGATAACGAAAAGAATGCGCTGATCGCGCAGAGTAACAGGACGATTAATAAACTATTTAACATATAAGTTCCGAATGGCCGGCACGATTGCCTCTGGGCGCGCTGTTGTTGATTATGCGTGGCGACCGGTTATTTTAGATATATAGAGCATAAGTATCGGATATTAAAAAAGAAAGGCGCACAGAACATCCAATTTGTCTGTGCGCGGATGTGCAGTATAGCACCGGAACGGGAAAAGCGGCTAGTTTCTCAGCGAAGGCGGCAGACAAACACCGATCCCGCCGAGTCCGCAGTAGCCTTCCGGGTTCTTATCCAGGTATTGCTGGTGGTAATCCTCCGCCACATAAAACGGGCCGAGCGGGCGGATAGCCGTGGTGATACTGCGGCTGTCATTGTTCTCATTCATCGCCTGCTGATACTGTTCACGGGAAGCAAGTGCCTGCACGCGCTGGCTGTCAGACTGGGTATAGATAGCAGAACGGTACTGTGAGCCGATATCGCCGCCCTGTTTCATGCCCTGTGCCGGATCGTGGTTTTCCCAGAACAGACGCAGCAGATCGGCATAGCTGATAACGGACGGGTCATAAACCACACGGACGGCTTCAGCATGACCGGTGTTGCCGGTGCAGACGCCTTCATAGGCCGGGTTTTTTGTCGTACCACCGGTGTAACCGGCGGTGGTGCTGTACACGCCCGGCTGCTGCCAGAACAGGCGCTCCACGCCCCAGAAGCAACCCATGGCGAAATATGCGGTATCAAAGCCGTCAGGCACATGGTTCACATCATGGCCGGTTACGGTATGGCGCGGGCTGATGGTCAGCGCCACGGCGCTGTCCGGCAGTGCATCAGCGGCGGAAACAGGAGATACAACAGTATCCTGCGGGTATTGGGTGGTGTTTTGTGTCATTTGCGGTGGCTCCTGTTTTAAGAATAATCGGTGCATTATCAGCAGATTTCAGGTTATTTATCTTATGTATCTATAGTAAACTTCAAATTATTTTCATTTATCTCAGTCAAATCTCAGAAATTCAGGAGTTGATGTGATCCGGTACCCTCTTGTTTGTGTTGTCGCTGTGTCTCTCACATCCCCTCTGGCATATAGTGCAAATCTTCGCTTAAAAGTGGAAGGGCTCGACGGGCAACTTGAAAAAAATGCAAGAGTCCAGCTTTCCACTATCACGACAGATGAGGTCGTGGCTGACGGCCGTTTTCGTGCCCGGGTGGAAAAAGCCATCAAAGAGGGGCTTCGTCCGCTGGGGTATTATGAGCCGGTGATCACCTTTGATTATCAGGACAACGCGCCGCCTGCGCGTCCTGTGCTGTATGCCCGTGTCGTCCCGGGGGAACCGGTTAAAATCGCCGGGGTTACCGTGGATATCGAAGGTGCGGCAAAAACCGATCCCGCATTCAAAAAATTCATTACCAAAAATACACCTGAAACCGGGACTGTCGTCAATCACGGCGAGTACGAAAGTTTTAAAAGCGGATTATCCGGGCTTGCCTTAAAACGCGGCTATTTTGATGCCGAAATGGAAAAAAGCCAGCTCGGCATTGCGCTTTCCCGTCACGCGGCCTACTGGGATTTTGTGTTCAACAGTGGCAAACGATACCGTTTCGGGAAAGTGAATTACCAGGGCTCGCAAATCAGCGATGAATACCTGGAAGGTTTGGTGCCGTTTAAAGAGGGTGATTACTACACCTCTGATCAACTGGCGGAGTTTAACCGTCTGCTGGCGGAAACCGGCTGGTTCCAGTCCGCGATCGTCACCCCGGATATTGCCAAGGCACGGGCGGATAACAGTGATTATCTGACCATGGATGCCTCATTCACCCCGCGTGCACAGAACTTTGTTGAGCTGGGCGGTGGCTTTGCCACCGATGTGGGGCCGCGTGTTCAGGCGAAATGGAATAAGCCGTGGGTGAATTCCAGCGGCCACAGCCTGACCTCCAGTATCAGCCTGTCCGCGCCGGAACAGATTATTGATACCTCTTACCGCATCCCGCTGAAGGTCAATCCGATTGAGCAGTATTACGCTGTTTCCGGCGGGTATAAACGGACCGACCTGAACGATACCAAAGCCGATACCGCGACAGTCAGTGTTTCCCGTAACTGGGATTTATCCACCGGCTGGCAGTACGGCATCAATATGCGCTGGAGCCTCAGCCACTTTACCCAGGCAGATATCACCAACACCACCATGCTGCTCTATCCCGGCGTGAATGTCAGCCGTGTCCGTTCGCGGGGCGGAATGATGCCGTCCTGGGGGGACAGTCAGCGTTACTCGGTGGATGTATCCAATGAAATGTGGGGCTCGGATGTGGATTTTGCTGTCTTCCGTGCCCGTAACGTCTGGGTGAGAACACCGTGGGAGGGACACCGCTTTGTGATGCGCGGTAATCTGGGCTGGATTGAAACCAATAACTTTGACAAAGTCCCGCCGGATCTGCGTTTCTTCGCCGGGGGTGACGGCAGCATCCGGGGTTACCGTTATAACAAAATCTCACCGGAAGATGCAGACGGTAAACTGACCGGCGGATCAAAAATGGTCGTCGGCTCCCTGGAGTATCAGTACAACTTCACCGGTGACTGGTGGGGGGCCGCGTTTGTTGACAGCGGTGAAGTGGTGAATGATATCAAACGGAGTAATTTTAAAACCGGCGCCGGTGTCGGGGTACGCTGGGCATCGCCGGTCGGACCGATCAAATTTGACCTTGCCGCACCGGTAGGGGATAAGGACACGAAAAATATCCAGTTTTACATCGGTCTGGGGGCGGAACTCTGATGAAATGGCTGAAATATCTGAAGTGGCCGGCAATCATTCTGCTGGTACTCATTCTGCTGATTGGCGGTACACTCAGCTGGATCCTGGGCACACAGTCCGGTCTGCATTTTGCGCTGAATCTTGCACCGCGTGTGGTTTCCGGCCTGGCTATTGGTCAGGTTGAGGGTGATCTGCGTAATCTGACCCTGAAGCAGGTGAAATACACCATGCCGGGCATTGATGTCAGCGTGGATAAGGTGAATCTGGCGCTGCGCCTGAGCTGCCTGAAAGACATGACACTCTGTGTTGAAAACCTCAGCACGGACGGCACGCGCGTTGCTGTCGATACGGCAAAACTGCCGCCGTCAGAAGAAACTCCGCCGTCAGAGCCGCTGACAGAGCTGAATGCGCCGCTGACCATTTTCCTGGATTCTCTCTCTGTGACCAACACACAGGTCACCGTGGATGATATGGCGGTAAATCTGGATACCTTCCGCACCGCCATGACCTGGCAGGGCGACCAGCTGACCCTGAAACCAACGGTAATTAATGCCCTGTCTGTTGTGCTGCCGAAAAGTGACCCGGCTGCGGCAGAAGAACCGGCACCGGCAGCGGATGCACCGGAGAAGCCGTTAGGTGAAACCATCAGTGAGATTTTTGCACAGCCGATGCTGGCAGAACTGCCGGAAGTTATTCTGCCGCTGAATATCTCAGTGGAAGATATTTCCGGTGAGAACTGGCAGGTGAGCGGCGATGCGCCGGTAACCCTCAATTCCCTGCACCTGGCACTGTTTAACAAAGGGCAGGTGCTGACCCTCAGTGATCTGTCTGCGGATGCGCCACAGGGCAATATTGCGGTCAGCGGGGAAGTGGCGCTCAGTGAAAAATGGCCGGTTGCGCTGTCGGTGAAAGGTCATGTCCGTGATTTTGAGGAGTTCAGCGGGCAGGATCTCGATCTCACCCTGAACGGCGGACTGCTCGATGAGCTGAAACTGGCGCTGGCACTGAAAGGGCCGGTCAATGCCACGCTGGATGCACAGACCAACCTGACACAGGCTGATCTGCCGCTGCTGCTGACCCTGGAGAGTCAGAAAGTCAGCTGGCCGTTGACCGGTGAGGCGGATTATCAGCTTGATGGCGTGAAACTGCGCCTTAACGGGAAAGTGAGCGGTTACGACCTCTCCCTGCGTTCGGATATCAAAGGAAAGGACATCCCGCCTGCGCTGCTGACGCTGGATGCGAAAGGGAATACTGAACAGCTGAATCTTACCCGGCTGCGCCTGAATGCGTTACAGGGCTTTGCGGAAGTGACCGGGGTGGCGGACTGGCAGAAAGCCATCAGCTGGCGGGCAGTTCTGACACTTTCCGGGCTGAATACCGCAAAAGCCTATCCGGAATGGCCGGCCAAAGTGGACGGCAAAATCAGTACCCGGGGCAGTTTGTACGGCGGTAACTGGGAGCTTGAAATCCCGGATATCACCCTTGACGGCAAAGTGAAAACCTATCCGCTGAAAGCGCGCGGTAATGTGAAAGGTAACGCGGGCGGTCAGTGGACGATTCCGGATCTGAAACTGGCGCTGGGTAACAATAAACTGGATGTGCGGGGCGAGCTGGCGGATAACTGGAAGCTGGATGCGGATATCAATGCACCGGCGCTCGGCGGCCTGGTTCCGGGGCTGGCGGGAACGGTCAAAGGGAAGCTCAATGTCCGCGGTAATATGGAAAAACCGCAGATCCTCGCCGATCTGGCTGTTCACAGCCTGAAATGGCAGAACGATCTGTCGGTGGCGGATGCGAAAATCAAAGGGGATATCACCTCCGCAGAGCAGATCAAAGGTCAGCTGGATGTGACAGTAAATCAGCTGAAACAGGCCGATCTGGTGATCAGCAACCTGACTCTGAATGCCAAAGGTACCGAAGCACAGCACCAACTGAAACTGACCATGAAAGGTGAGCCGGTCTCCGCACAGCTGATGCTGAACGGCGGATTTGACCGTAAAACCGAAACCTGGAAAGGTACGCTGAATAACACCCGCTTTGACACGCCGGTAGGTGAGTGGTCACTCAGCAAGGCAATGGCGCTGACCTATCTGAATGAAAAACAGGAAGTGACCATCGGGACTCACTGCTGGGTGAATCCCGATGCCCGTATCTGTGTACCGAAACCGATCACCGCAGGGGCTTCCGGTAATGCATCGGTTGCCCTTGAACGGTTTGATCTGGCGATGATTAAACCATTCCTCGGGCCGGATACCCGGCTGGACGGTGTATTCAGTGGTAATGCCAATGTCCGCTGGTTCGCGGACGGCTCACAGCCGGTGGTGGATGCCTCCCTGAAAGGCAACGGTGTGAAGGTGGTGCAGAACCTCGACGGCACGAATCTGCCGGTTGCATTTGACACCCTGACCATGACCGCCGCCATGAAGAACGGCAAACTCAATCTTCAGTGGCTGATTGCTATCGCCGGTAACGGAAAGATTAACGGTAATGTCCAGATTTCTGATCTGGAGAAACGCCGTCAGCTGAGCGGGAATATCGGGATCGATAATATCTCGCTGGATCTGCTGAAACCATTGCTCGGCAAAGGGGATAAAGCCACCGGGCGGCTGAATGCGGGGCTGCGTCTGGGCGGTAATGCTGCGTCGCCACTGCTGTTTGGCCAGCTGGGATTATCAGATCTCGCCGTCAGCGGCCGTCTGCTGCCGTTTGATATCACAACCGGCGGACTGACCGTGAACTTTGATGGCGCCCGTTCTGATCTCAGCGGAAACATCAAAACGCCGGAAGGGTATCTTAACCTCAGCGGTAACGCGGACTGGCGCAGAATGGATGCCTGGAGTGCGCGGATCTTCGCACAGGGTGACAAACTGCGCGTTTCCCTGCCGCCGATGATCCGGATTGATGTCAGCCCGGATCTGGTCTTTGAGGCCACTCCGTCGATGCTGAAGCTGGACGGTACGGTCAATATTCCGTGGGCGCGGATCACCGTGCATGAAGTACCGGAGTCCGCCGTCAGCGCCACATCCGACGAAGTGATGCTGGATGATAACTTACAGCCAATCCGTGAGAAACAGACCAGTATTCCGATCCTGAGTAATCTGCGGATCCATATCGGTGATGATGTGCTGCTCGATGCTTTTGGTCTGAAAGCAAAACTCACCGGGGATCTGAAAGTCGCCCAGGATAAACAGGGACTGGGGCTCAACGGCCAGGTGGATATTCCGCGCGGGCGTTTCCATGCTTACGGGCAGGATCTGCTGGTACGCAAAGGACAAATCCTGTTCTCCGGTCCGGCTGATCAGCCGTTCCTTAATCTGGAAGCGATCCGTAACCCGGATAACACTGCTAATGGTGTGATCGCGGGTGTCCGGGTGACCGGGCTTGCCGACAGGCCGAAAGTGGAAATATTTTCTGACCCGGCGATGTCCCAGGAAAATGCGCTCTCTTATCTGCTGCGCGGTGAGGGGCTGGATTCCGGTGATGCAGACAGTTCGCAGATGACATCCATGCTTATCAGCCTCGGGGTGGCACAAAGCGGGCAGTTAGTCGGAAAAATTGGTGAAACATTCGGTATTTCGGATCTGGCGCTGGATACCCAGGGCGTGGGCGATAAGTCGCAGGTTGTGGTCAGCGGTAAGATAACCAACGACCTGCAGGTAAAATATGGTGTCGGTATATTTGACTCCTTAGCGACCTTAACGTTACGCTATAGGTTAATGCCCAGGTTATATCTGGAAGCGGTGTCTGGTGTTAACCAGGCGATCGATCTGCTTTATCAGTTTGAGTTTTAATATATGCGAGTGATCGTTTATGGCAGTTTGCGGCAGAAACAGGGCAACCATCATTGGATGACCTATGCCGCCCTGCTGGGAGAATATACGCTTGAAGGCTATGACCTGTATGATTTGGGACACTATCCTGCGGTGGTACCGGGAACCGGTTCGATCGAATGTGAAGTGTACCGGATCTCCTCGTCGATCCTGACTGAGCTGGATGAATTAAAAAAAGATGGTCAGGATTACCGGCGTGAACTGGTTTCAACGCCGTACGGCAGTGCCTGGATTTACTTATATCAGCGTCCGGTGGACGGACTGGTGAAGATAAATTGCGGGGACTGGCTGAAACGGCACGAGGCAGAAGGCCCGGAAAGCGAATGATTTCCCTGTGAATAAAAAAACCGCTGTGAAAACAGCGGTTTTTTTTGTCTCTGAAACGGACTGCGGATTATTTTTTCGCAGCGCGTTCGAAAGAAGCAATGATTTCAGCTTTGGCGGCAGCAGCATCTTCCCAGCCGTCAACTTTCACCCATTTGCCTTTTTCGAGATCTTTGTAGTGCTCGAAGAAGTGAGTGATCTGAGCTTTCAGCAGCTCAGGCAGATCGTTCACATCTTTAATGTGATCGTATTCTTTGCTCAGTTTGGTGTGCGGAACCGCAACCAGTTTGGCATCTTCACCGGATTCGTCGGTCATTTTCAGCACGCCGACAGGACGGCAGCGGATCACTGAACCAGGCTGTAACGGATACGGCGTCGGGACCAGCACATCTACCGGATCACCATCCAGAGATAAGGTGTGGTTGATGTAACCGTAGTTGCACGGGTAGAACATGGCGGTTGACATGAAACGGTCAACAAACAGTGCACCGGATTCTTTATCAACTTCGTATTTAATCGGATCTGCGTTGGCAGGGATTTCGATAACAACATAGATATCTTCCGGCAGATCTTTACCTGCAGGAACATTATTCAGGCTCATGAATGGATTCCTTAATCTTCAGAACAAATAGCGTGGCGGATATTATAACGAAAAAAAGGCGGTGGTATACCGCCTTTTCCTTCGCTTACTGTTGGTTACTTCCCGTTTTCGTCCGGGAATTCCGCCATAAAGCTTTCGGCTTTCTCGACCATTGAGCGGGTGCCGACAAAGTACGGCGAACGCTGGTGGAGTTTTTCCGGAATGATATCGAGGATACGGTTCTTACCGTCACTCGCTTTACCGCCGGCCTGCTCCGCGAGGAATGACATCGGGTTGCATTCATACAGCAGACGCAGTTTGCCGCTCGGGTGGCTTGCGGTGCTCGGGTAGATGTAGATCCCGCCCTTGAGCAGGTTGCGGTGGAAATCCGCCACCAGAGAGCCGATATAACGGGTGGTGTACGGGCGGTCAGTGGCCGGATCTTCTTCCTGGCAGTATTTGATGTATTTTTTCACGCCGACAGGGAAACGGATATAGTTCCCTTCGTTGATGGAATACATTTTACCGTTTTCCGGGAATTTCATATCCGCCTGGCACAGGCAGAACACACCCAGAGACGGGTCATAGGTGAAGGCGTGAACACCGTTACCGGTAGTGTAAACCAGCATGGTGGAAGAGCCGTAAACCACATAACCGGCAGCAACCTGGCGGTTACCCGGCTGGAGGAAGTCAGCTTCGGTGACCGGCTGGCCCAGCGGGGTGATACGGTGATAAATAGAGAAAATAGTACCGACTGACACATTCACATCAATGTTGGATGAGCCGTCGAGCGGATCCATCAGAACCACATATTTGGCGTTTTCCGCACGGCCGCCCTCAAAAACAACAATGTCGTCTTCTTCTTCGGAGGCAATACCGGCAACTTCACCACGGGCTTTCAGCGCGGCTTTCAGTTTCTCGTTGGCATAGAGATCCAGTTTCATCTGGACTTCGCCCTGCACGTTTGAGATACCATTAGTACCAAGGATATCAACCAGCCCGGCTTTGTTGATATCACGGTGAATAATCTTAGCGCCTAACTTAATCGCGGAGAGGAGTGCAGTCAGTTCTCCGGTGGCGTGAGAAAAGTCCTGCTGTTTTTCGACGATAAATTCGCCTAATGTTTTCATGACGTACGTCCTGAAGTGGGTGAAATAAAAGTATTACGAAAGCGGTTGCCCGTAAACGCGGGTGCAAGTTTAGCCAAAGAAAATCATAATTGATAGGCTAATCCGTTTCAGTTCTTTTGAGAGATGGTTAGAATAGTGACCAACGTCATGCTATTGGATAAAAAATAATGCATATTCATATTCTCGGTATCTGCGGCACCTTCATGGGCAGCCTGGCTATCCTGGCCCGTGCACAGGGGCACAAAGTGACCGGTTCGGATCAGAATGTCTACCCGCCGATGAGTGATTTACTGACAGAGCAGGGGATCGAGCTGATTCAGGGTTATGACCCGGCTCAGCTGACGCCGCGCCCGGATATGGTGGTGATCGGCAACGCCATGAAACGCGGAAACCCGTGTGTCGAGGCGGTGCTGAACCAGGGAATTCCCTACACTTCAGGGCCGCAGTGGCTGCATGACCATGTACTGCCGGAGCGCTGGGTGCTGGCGGTTGCCGGGACTCACGGCAAAACCACCACCGCCGGTATGCTGGCGTGGATTCTGGAAGACTGCGGCTATCAGCCGGGCTTTCTGATCGGCGGTGTTCCGGGGAACTTTGATGTCTCCGCCACGCTGGGTAACAGTCCGTTCTTTGTTATCGAAGCGGATGAATATGACTGTGCATTCTTTGATAAACGCTCAAAGTTCGTGCATTACAGCCCGCGCACACTGCTGCTCAACAACCTCGAGTTTGATCACGCGGATATCTTTGAAAACCTCGCGGCGATTGAAAAACAGTTCCATCATCTGGTGCGTGTGGTGCCGGGTGACGGCAAAATTATCGCTCCGGCGCAGGATGCCAATCTGAAACAGGTGCTCAGTATGGGCTGCTGGAGTGAGGAAGAGTACACCGGCGACAACGCCCGCTGGCAGGCGGAGAAAGTCACCAACGACTGCGGTGAGTTCGATGTGCGTTATGACGGTGAAATCAGCGGCCGCGTGACCTGGGGACTGGTGGGCGAGCATAATATGCAGAACGCCCTGATGGCGGTGGCTGCCGCACATCATGTCGGTGTGCCGGTCGCGGAAGCCTGCCGTGCGCTGGGTAAATTTATCAACGCCCGCCGCCGCCTTGAGTTGCGCGGTGAGGTGAACGGTATCAGTGTCTATGATGACTTTGCGCATCACCCGACCGCGATTCTGGCCACATTACAGGCGCTGCGCAGTAAAGTCGGCGGTACCGCCCGCATCCTGGTGGTTCTGGAGCCGCGTTCAAATACCATGAAAATGGGGATCAGCAAAGACGATATCGCGCCTGCGCTGGGTCGTGCGGATGAAGTCTTTATCTTCCAGCCGGCGAATATTCCGTGGCTGGTCAGTGAAATTACCGAGCGTTGTGTACAACCGGCATACTGGAGCGGTGACCTGGATGCGCTGACCAATATGGTGGCCGAACATGCACAGCCGGGGGATCATATCCTGGTGATGAGCAACGGCAGCTTCGGTGGTATCCACGATAAACTGCTGGAAAAACTGAAGTAATCTGAGAAAGAATAAAAAACCGCGCGGTGCATCAGTACCACGCGGTTTTTTTATGATTAACGGCGGATTACAGTTCCTGCTCGAACAGGGCGAGAATCGCTTCGTAGAGCTGTTCTGTGGTGAAATCTTTGGCCGGTGTCGAGAAAATAGTGTCATCCCCGGCGATACTGCCGAGAATGCCCTCGGATTTGCCGATGGAGTCCAGCAGACGGGCAATCAGCTGTGCTGCTCCCGGACTGGTACGGATAACCACAACCGAGTCATTGTAATCAATATCCAGCACCAGGTTTTTTAACGGGCTGGTGGCTGTCGGAACACCCAGTTCCGCAGGCAGACAGTAAACCATTTCCATTTTCGCGTTACGGGTGCGGACAGCACCGAACTTGGTCAGCATCCTGGAAATTTTGGACTGGTTAATATTCTCAAAGCCCTCTTCCTGCAGGGCGGTGACGATCTCCCCCTGAGAGCTGAATTTCTCTTCTTTCAACAGCGCTTTAAACGCCTTGATCAGATCTTCCTGTTTAGAAGGTGCGCGCATAGTCTTTCCTGCAAATTTGGATACGAACCTTATTATTATGCGGAAAAATGCATTTTTATGCAAATTAAACCCTGTGGTCTGACCGGGGGAAACCGCATTAATGGTCAAAACTGGTGATCAGCTCACGTAATTGACATTGCTTATGACTCTGACCGGGTTATCACCGGAGGTAAATATATTGTTAATTAAATGAGGTTGTTATCAGTTACGCATCGGTATATTAACGTACATGACTATAAGTGCGCTTAAAGTAAAATAATTGTCAAAATAGTGTTCCTTATCTCATTAACAGATAAGCGATTTGTTTAGAATGGATAACAATAGACAAACAGATTCAAATGCGTGAATATGCAATCAGTCTGTTAAAATATTGTATTCACAGCCCTCATGCACGGATTCGCGCCCGATGCGCAATCGTGCTAACCGTCCCAAGTTAAGGAGTCTCAGGATGAAAGTTGCAGTTCTCGGAGCAGCAGGTGGTATTGGTCAGGCTCTCGCCCTTCTTCTTAAAACCCAGCTTCCTTCAGGTTCAGATCTTACTTTATATGATATCGCACCGGTCACACCGGGTGTGGCAAAAGATCTCAGCCATATTCCGACCGATGTCCGGATCACCGGATTCGCGGGAGAGGATCCTACCCCTGCATTAGAAGGCGCGGATATTGTCCTGATTTCTGCCGGTGTGGCCCGTAAACCCGGCATGGATCGTTCTGATCTGTTTAATGTGAACGCGGGGATCGTCCGCAATTTGGTGGAAAAAATTGCCAAAACCTGTCCGAAAGCATTAATCGGCATCATCACCAACCCGGTGAACACCACAGTGGCGATCGCGGCAGAAGTGCTGAAAAAAGCCGGTGTGTATGACAAAAATCGCCTGTTCGGCGTGACCACGCTGGACATTATCCGTTCCAACACCTTTGTGGCGGAACTGAAAGGCAAGAAACCTCAGGAGCTGGAAGTGCCGGTTATCGGCGGCCACTCCGGTGTGACCATTCTGCCGCTGCTGTCTCAGATCCCGGGTGTCAGCTTCAGCGACGCGGAAATCGACAGCCTGACCAAACGCATCCAGAACGCCGGTACTGAAGTGGTGGAAGCCAAAGCAGGCGGCGGGTCCGCAACACTCTCTATGGGCCAGGCAGCCGCGCGTTTCGGCCTGTCACTGGTTCGCGCCATGCAGGGCGAGAGCAATGTGGTGGAATGCACTTATACTGAAGGTGACGGCAAATACGCCCGTTTCTTCGCTCAGCCGGTCGTGTTAGGTAAGAACGGTGTTGAGAAGCGTCTGGACATCGGTTCACTCAGTGCATATGAAGAGAAAGCACTGAACGGCATGCTGGATGTGCTGAAGGCCGATATTGCGCTTGGTGAGAAATTTATTAACAGCTGAATTATTAAATAGTTGTATTTATTTTTTTGAGCCGTAAATAAAACCGCTAATTACGATTAGCGGTTTTATTGTTTTTATAAGTATATATTGAAATTAATTAGTTACCTTCACTCTTATTTTCCTATCTAATAATTCACCTGTGATAGAATTAAAATAACGGCTGGGCCAAATCTCTGACGGATGGACGGCGAGAAAGTCTGCGATGAGCCATTCACCCTTCGGCCAGGGCCGGGAAAGCGCGTTAGCAAGCGTTGAGGAGCTGAGTCCCGCACTGCGCGACAAGGCGGCCAGGGTTGTCCCCCGTTTCTTCAGCGATGCAATTATATCAGCAGGGTGCCAGTCAGATTTACCGGAATCCATATATTGAGTCCTTTTTATTTTAGATTAATGTTGTGTTAGTGGTATAAATAACGGGTTGCCATCACATTAAAGATGAACCCAATTCGTTATTAAGAAAATAAAATACCATTATTTTTCTAAATATTTTCTTAAATTTTTTCTTAAAAATATCTTTTTTGAACTCTGTTACAGAATTAAGAAACAGAATGAAAATGGGCAGGTAACACAAAGGAATGAATGAAGTAAGCATATTTACTTACTTAACATAAGGAGTTTGTTGATGAAACAAAAGCGGTTTTTACCTGTTATCAGGCGTGATACGCCAGCAGCAGCACTGAGCCGGATCTCATTTTCTGCCCGGTGGTCATTGTAGTCAGTGTTTACCGTTATTGTAATAAAATATGCCGATTATTCACAAAAAGATGATGTTTTATCCTTGCGTTTGTAAAATATTCTCGTGAAAATCGGCGTGAATCCGGAAGCTGTTAAAAAATTCAGTGTAGCTAAAGCATTTGTCATTTTTAGGAAAGTTCCCGGCAAATTCACGCAGTTTAAGCACGGAAATTGCCGATTTTTTGCTGAAAATGGGTTGCAGGAGAAAAGATGAAAAAAGAATGGTATTCCGCGAAGGAATTGGTTGGTTTGGCGGGCTTGCCATCATCTCCTCAAGGTGTCAACCTGATGGCGAGACGGGAAGGCTGGCACCAGCGGCGCAAGCGCGGCGTGCAGGGAAAAGCAGTCGAATACAGTATCGATAGTCTGCCGGATGAAGTTCAGGCGATCCTGCATGCATGTGATAACAGCGCGAGCTATCAGGCGAAACGGCAGGATGCGTTTCTGATCTGGGTGGAAGCCTATTATCAGCTGACCAGAGAGGAACGGGAGAAAATCGTCACGTTCATTCTGCGGGAAGGGCTGGCTAAACTGATCCAGCATCTTGATGCACAGGAGCTTCCGGGCAGCCGGGAGCCGGACGAAAAACCGGAATAAAAAAACGGGATCTGTGAAGATCCCGTTTTCTCATGCAATGATCAGGCTGAGCGGCGGACTGCGATATGAGCCAGGCCGGCCAGTGCATCTTTGTACTGTGAGTCCGGCAGTGCGGACAGGGCTGCGATAGCTTTGTCTGCTTCTTCTTCGGCGCGGGCATAGGTGTAAGCCAGAGATCCGCAGCGCTTCATGGTCGCAAGAACCTGCTCCAGCAGGTGACGTCCGTTACCCTGTTCAATTGCCTGACGGATCAGCGCGGATTCTTCCGCATTGCCGTTATGCATGGCGTGGAGCAGCGGGAGTGTCGGTTTGCCTTCATCGAGATCATCCCCGGTATTTTTGCCGAGTGTTGCGTTATCCGCATCATAATCCAGAACATCATCGATCAGCTGAAACGCGGTACCGAGAAAGCGGCCGTAATCCTGAAGGGCCTTTTCCTGTTCCGGTGTGGCGCCGGCCAGGATTGCCGCAGACTGTGAGGCAGCCTCAAACAGGCGGGCGGTTTTGCTGTAGATAACCTGCATGTAATCCGCTTCGCTGATATCCGGATCGTTGCAGTTCATCAGCTGCAGCACTTCGCCTTCCGCGATCACGTTTGTCGCTTCTGACATCAGTTTCAGCACACGCATGGAATCCAGATCCGTCATCATCTGAAAGGATCGTGTGTAGATAAAATCCCCGACCAGCACACTGGCGGCATTGCCGAACACTTCGTTGGCCGTCTGTTTGCCGCGGCGCATGTCGGATTCATCCACCACATCGTCGTGCAGCAGCGTGGCGGTATGAATAAATTCGATCAGGGCCGCCACCTGAATATGTTTGTCGCCGTCATAGCCCAGAGCCCGGCCGGTCAGCACAGCGATCATCGGGCGGATCCGTTTCCCGCCGCCGCTGATAATGTAGTAACCCAGCTGGTTGATAAGTGATACGTCCGAGGTCAGCTGTTTTTGAATCTTTTGATTGACTGCGGCCATATCATCCGCAGTCAGCGCGATTATTTGTTCTGAGTTCATATGACTTGCTTTAACCTTGTTTTTGACATCCCGATCAAAGGTAATGGTTTATGATAGCAGCGTTTTTTTATATTTTATGATTGTACTGTAAAAAAGCTGCAAATAAACGGCTATCTGTAAAGTGACGTTTTTTTACCATTAGATCGTTTTCAGCACTTGTCATTTGCAGCGTTTTTGCGTAAAATCCGCGCCCTATTGTGAATAATTTTATAGTGCACTCTGAGAATCAAATTTTATGGGGTGTGCGGAAAGCGGAGTTAATATGTACGCGGTTTTCCAAAGTGGTGGTAAACAACACCGGGTCAGCGAAGGTCAAATCGTTCGCTTGGAAAAGCTGGACATCGCAACAGGTGAAACTGTTGAGTTTGACCAGGTTCTGATGGTTGCAAATGGTGAAGACATCAAGATCGGCGCTCCAGTCGTTGAAGGTGTTAAAATTAAAGCTGAAGTGGTTACACACGGTCGCGGCGATAAAATTAAAATCGTTAAGTTCCGTCGTCGTAAACACAGCCGGAAACAGCAGGGCCACCGTCAGTGGTTCACTGATGTTAAAATTACCGGTATCGCTTAAGTTAATAGGAGAGCAGATCAATGGCACACAAAAAGGCTGGCGGCTCGACTCGAAACGGTCGCGATTCTGAAGCAAAACGTCTGGGTGTAAAACGTTTCGGTGGTGAAGCTGTATTAGCAGGCAGCATCATCGTTCGTCAGCGTGGTACTAAATTCCACGCAGGCAGCAACGTAGGTTGCGGTCGCGACCACACTCTGTTCGCGTTAGCTGACGGAAAAGTCAAATTCGAAGTTAAAGGCCCGAAAAACCGTAAATTCATCAGCATCGAAGCTGAATAAGTTTTTCACGTCTTAACCGAGTCCTAAAGCCCTGCAAACCTTTTGCAGGGCTTTTTATATGCGTAAAACGTCATCCCGGGTCATACTGAACCGGTAGTCCGGACACGGCAACGTTACGGAGAAAAGTAATGAAATTTGTAGATGAAGCTAAAATCCTGGTTGTGGCAGGAGATGGCGGCAACGGATGCGTGAGCTTCCGTCGCGAAAAATATATTCCGAAAGGCGGACCAGACGGCGGAGACGGCGGCGATGGCGGTGATGTATACCTCCAGGCCGATGAAAACCTCAATACCCTGATTGATTACCGTTTTGAAAAATCATTCCGCGCTGAGCGGGGTCAAAATGGTCAGAGTCGTGACTGTACCGGTAAACGGGGCAACGATATCACGATTAACGTGCCTGTAGGCACCCGTGTGCGTGATATGACCACCAATGAGGTACTGGCGGATATGTTGCAGCACGGACAGCGTCACATGGTTGCCAAGGGCGGATTTCACGGCCTGGGTAACGCGCGCTTTAAATCATCCGTTAACCGTGCACCGCGTCAGCGCACCATGGGTACCCCGGGTGAAACCCGCGAACTCATGATGGAACTGATGCTGCTGGCTGACGTCGGGATGCTGGGGATGCCGAATGCCGGTAAATCCACCTTTATCCGTTCTGTCTCCGCGGCAAAACCAAAAGTGGCGGACTATCCGTTCACCACACTGGTACCGAGCCTGGGTGTGGTGCGGATGGATAACTCACAGAGCTTCGTGGTCGCGGATATCCCGGGACTGATCGAAGGCGCATCTGACGGTGCCGGTCTGGGGATCCGTTTCCTGAAACATCTGGAACGCTGCCGCGTGCTGCTGCACCTGATCGACATCTGCCCGGTGGATGAAAGTGATCCGGTGGAAAATGCGAAGATCATTGTCGGCGAGCTGGAAAAATACAGTGAGAAGCTGGCAGAGAAGCCGCGCTGGCTGGTCTTCAACAAAGTCGATCTGATTGATCCTGAAGAAGCGAAAGCCCGTTCTCAGGCGATCGCGGATGCGCTCGGCTGGGAAGATAAATTCTATATGATCTCTGCGGTCAATCACGAAGGCGTGAAAGCACTGTGCTGGGATCTGATGGAATTCCTCAATACCCATGCCCGTGAAGCCGTGGCTGAAGTGCCGGCTGCGGACGCGAAAGTGGACTTTATGTGGGACGATTACCACAAAGAGCAGCTTGAGCAGGCAGAAGATGATGATGACTGGGACGACGACTGGGATGAAGACGACGAAGAAGGTGTCGAGTTCATCTGGAAGAAATAATCGTCAGAATCCGGAATAAAAAACCCCCGATAGTTGGTCACCAATTATCGGGGGTTTTTCTTTATCTGCGATTGGTGGTTGTCATGTTTATCCGTATTTTGTGATCACTACAGGGTAAAAGGCCCTCAGAGCAGACAGAAACTGTTATAAACTTTCAGAATGATAGCCGCATGGAATCTGGCTGAGATGTTCCGGAAATTGTTGCTGATGGGTAAACCCGGACTGTTGCTCATTTTACATATGAACAGAGGGAATATGTTTAATATAGCAAACGATACTAATCAGATTAATTTTAATATAAGTGACATACGCGATTTTTCTGTTTCAGGTGATTTATGTTCAGAATATGACAAATCAATTTACTTTAATGTTGAATTGGTTCTGGAAAACGGTTTTTTTAATGTCCTGGATTGTCAGTTTTATTATTTTGAGTTAGAAGAACTTATTGAAGGGCTCTTGTCTGTTTTAAGAAAAACCAGAGATGAATATTTGTTTTCAGATGAAAGAAATATTGTCAATATCAGTTTTAAAAGAGATGGTGACTCTGAGAATTTTTCAGTGTGCTATAAGTTATTTGAATATTTTGATAGTGATTGCTATATAACCGGCTCTTTTATTATTTCTGGAGAAAATCTCTGTGATATTATCAATAATATCAAGCCTTATCTGGAAGAAAAGAGGGTGTCTGGTTAGCAGATTTTTGCTTCTCTGACACCGGACCGGATGCTGATAGTATCCCGCAAATAAATGCAGAGAAACCAATAAGCAGTAAGTGAAAACAGGAATGGTAGTATCATGCCAATATAAACAGAATCTTTGCGTCTAACCTGAAACAGTAGCAGTATAAGAAATAAAAAAGCATCTGAAATAACAGTTGCTGGTACGTTTTATATCGACATGACCAATTTTGTACTTTGCATTATTTATTTTTTATATTCTCCGGTCAGCGCTTTTCCTTTGGGTGCCGGATTATATCATTGAGAGTCAGATACAGATAGTTTTCTGTATGATGAGAGATATGATAAATAATTTCAGGTTATTGCTCTGTGAATCCGTGACTGAATTACTATTACTTTAATAACCGGGTTTATTACTGATTTTATATTCTGAATGAACACCCTGATCTCAATTTTCAGAATGGTAGCCAGCCTGTTTTTATACTTCTCTTATCAAAGCCCGGCACTTGTACCGGGCTTTGCTGTCAACTCAGTAATTCCGGTATAAATCTTTATACAAATGCCCCTCAAAGCGGACCAGCGGCACACGGCGGCTGCGCTGCTCGGCAGGCGGGACGGCATAAGCGGAAATAAACTGTACGAATGCAATGCGCTGCCCGCTGGCAGTGGTGAGGAATCCGGCCAGGTTATACACGCCCTGCAATGAACCGGTTTTGGCGGAGAGCTTGCCGTTAACGCCCGCTTCTGTCAGGCCGCCGCGGTATTGCAGTGTGCCGTCATAGCCGGAGAGTGGCAGCATTTTGATAAACTGCAGCTGATCATCATGTTTGGCTATAAATTGCAGCACTTCCATCATGGTCGCCGGGGTGATCAGGTTGTGACGGGATAATCCGGAGCCATCCACCATCACGGTATTGCCCATATCAATACCGGCTTTCTCTTTCAGTACCTGACGGACGGCCTGCTGGCCGGAACGCCAGGTGCCCGGCACGCCGTAATAGCTGCGGCCGATGGTGCGGAAAACTTCATCGGCAATCATATTATCGGATTTTTTCAGCATTTTGGTCAGCAGAGCATGCAGCGGAGCGGATTGTGTCTGTATCAGTACGGTGCCCGGTTGTTCCGGGTGGGTCTGACGGCGGACATTGCCGCTCAGGGTGATTCCGGCGTGGATCAGTTCATTTTTGACGATCGCCCCGGCGTAGCTTGCGCCGTTCTGGACACCGAATGCCAGCGGCAGCGGCTCGCTGCGCTGATTCATACAGCCGGTGATGGTATAGCGGTTCAGTTCACCCGGTACCACATCCAGCTCACAGAAACGCCCTTCGGCAGAGCCGCGTTCGAGGGTTTTGACCTCACTGAACATATTGACCGGATAATACTCCGAGGTGCGGATATAGGCGGTATCGCCGGGTTTTTCCCCCGGGTACAGCGTCACTGAAAAGCAGTTACGGTCGATGATCGCGGCACCCGGCGGGGCACTGAAGCACTGGGTTAAATCATTCCATACCCAGCCCGGTGCTTTGTCATGACTGGCAAAGGCCGAGATATCGATCACCAGATCACCGTCGATGGCCTGTACCCCGGCTTTACGCAGTTCATTGACCATATTGCGGATCTGCTGGCGGGTGAGGGTCGGATCACCGGTAAAACGGGTGATTAAATCCCCTTTCAGGGTAGTGCCCTCAACATGTCCTTTGGTTTCCAGACTGGTGGTAAAACGGAAATCCGGCCCCAGCTGTAACAGGGCGGCAAGTGCTGTCACCACTTTCTGGGTACTGGCAGGCAGTGCCATCTGCTGCCCCTGATATTCCACGATTGGCTGAGAATCGCCCACCCGCTGCGCAATCATCGCCAGGTTTGTACCGGCGGGCAGATATTGGGTATATTGTTCGACCGGGGTGGCTGCTGCACCTGCAGCCAGTAATACTGACAATCCCATCGCATATGCGAGCCGGGTAAAAACATTCATTGAGCGACCTATCCATCACAATCGGGGGTGAGAGCCCGTTATACTAAAGCCACGGACCGGTAAAAGTAAACGATGACCCGCATTGCGCTCCGGGATAGAATACCGGGACAGGATCTCAGTTCAGCCCGCGCGGATAACGCGTCAACCGCGCTGACAGCATCCGCAGTGCGATGGCCGTATCAGCGCAGATTTACACGGTTTTACTTAATAGTAGTGTGCCACACATGGCGCATAAGGTACTGTTATCGTTTAATCAGGATGATATGACTATTACTTAGGAATGATTCAGAGGTAGAGAATGAAACAAATCCCTATGACGGTACGCGGCGCAGACCAACTGCGTGAAGAATTAGAATTTCTCAAAAATGAGCGCCGTCCGAAAATTATCGCTGATATCGCGGAAGCCCGCGAGCACGGCGATCTGAAAGAAAACGCAGAATACCATGCAGCACGTGAACAGCAGGGTTTTTGTGAAGGCCGCATCCAGGAGATTGAAGCCAAGCTCTCCAATGCGCAGGTGATTGATGTCACCAAAATGACCAACAACGGCCGGATTATTTTCGGTGCGACAGTTACCGTTTTTAACGTCGCAACGGATGAAGAGCAGACTTACCGCATCGTGGGTGATGATGAGGCTGATATCAAATCAAATCTGCTGTCAGTGAACTCCCCGATTGCGCGTGGCCTGATCGGTAAAGAGGTTGACGACGTGGTTGTCATCCAGACACCGGGCGGTGAAGTTGAGTATGAAGTCATCAATGTGGAATACCTGTAAGCTGTGCCGTAAAAAAACAGCACAATACGGATATTTCATCAGAAAAATGCAGTGAAAGGCGTTTTTACTGAACTTTACATTCGGGTGGCAGAGCACTGAGGCGGCCCGGATATGAAGAAAATCTGAAAGGAATGCCACCGGCCGGACGATATCGTCAGAAATCATCTGCCGGTGGCATTTTTTTATAAATATGCAATTATCATTTAGGTAAAATGATCTTCCGGGCTTCCGACGGACGGTAGAGCACCAGAATTTTACCGATAATCTGCACATTGTAAGCACCGGTTTCACGCACAATCGCATCAGCAATCAAGGTTTTCATTTCACGGTCTTCGCCCGCGATTTTAACTTTGATAAGCTCATGATGTGTAAGAGCCACTTCAGTTTCTGCGAGTACGCCTTCAGTCAGTCCGTTGTTGCCAATCATGACAACCGGGTTCAGATGATGAGCGAGTGCTTTCAGGTGCTGGACTTGTTTTTTAGTGAGGTTCATCGTTTTTTTTGCTTAATAACTATTGAAAACGGTGTATTCTACCGCCATATCATGCTTATCACCATCATTAGGTGAGGAGTACTGTCTGCGGTAACGGGACTTTTCGTCCGGTTATGCGAAAAAACTGAGTCAGAAATAACAGGTTAGTCGGAAAACACAATGGCCAATAAAAAACGTTCAGCAAGCTCCGGGCGCTGGTTACAGGAACATTTTAGTGATAAATATGTTCAGATGGCGCAAAAAAAGGGGCTTCGCTCTCGTGCCTGGTTTAAGCTCGAAGAGATTCAGCAGGGCGATAATATTTTCAGACCGGGTATGACTATTGTGGATCTGGGTGCTGCACCCGGCGGCTGGTCACAATATGCTGTTAATCACATCGGTCAGTCCGGGCGCGTTATTGCCTGTGACCTGTTACCGATGGATCCCATCGTCGGCGTGGATTTCCTTCAGGGCGATTTCCGTGACGAAAACGTGCTGAAAGCTCTGCTGGGGCGCGTGGGGGATAAAAAAGTCCAGGTTGTTATGTCAGACATGGCACCAAATATGAGCGGAACGCCGGCTGTTGATATTCCGCGCGCGATGTATCTGGTTGAGCTGGCACTTGATATGTGCCGTTCTGTTCTGGCACCGGGGGGCAGTTTTATTGTTAAAGTCTTTCAGGGAGATGGCTTTGACGAGTACCTCCGGGAGGTTCGCTCCCTGTTCACGAAAGTGAAAATCCGTAAACCCGATGCTTCGCGGGCCCGATCGCGTGAAGTATACATTGTAGCGACAGGGTGGAAAGTGTAGTACCCTGTGCGTTATTTGTTAACACAGATGTAATAAGAGGTTAATCCCTTGAGTGACATGGCGAAAAACCTAATTCTCTGGCTGGTCATCGCGGTAGTGCTGATGTCGTTGTTCCAGAGTTTTGGCCCAGGCGATTCAAACAGTCGTAAGGTGGACTACTCTACCTTCATCACTGAGTTAGCACAGGATCAGGTGCGCGAAGTCCGTATTTCCAATCGTGATCTTAACGTCAGTAAAAAAGACGGCTCCAAATACACGACGTACCTGCCGATGCAGGACAATCAGCTGCTTAACACCATGCTGAACAAAAACGTCACTGTGGTCGGTGAACCACCGGAAGAGCCGGGTATCCTGACAACCATTTTCATTTCCTGGTTCCCGATGCTGCTGTTAATCGGCGTCTGGATCTTCTTCATGCGCCAGATGCAGGGCGGCGGCGGTAAAGGTGCGATGTCCTTCGGTAAAAGTAAGGCACGCATGCTGACCGAAGATCAGATCAAAACCACCTTTGCGGATGTGGCCGGTTGTGATGAGGCCAAAGAAGAAGTCGGCGAGCTGGTGGAGTATCTGCGTGAGCCGAGCCGCTTCCAGAAACTCGGCGGTAAAATTCCGAAAGGTATTCTGATGGTGGGGCCTCCGGGTACCGGTAAAACGTTACTGGCAAAAGCGATTGCCGGTGAGGCGAAAGTACCGTTCTTCACCATTTCCGGTTCTGACTTCGTCGAAATGTTCGTGGGTGTGGGTGCGTCCCGTGTCCGTGATATGTTCGAACAGGCGAAGAAAGCAGCACCATGTATCATCTTTATCGATGAAATCGACGCCGTCGGCCGTCAGCGTGGTGCGGGTCTGGGCGGTGGTCACGATGAACGTGAGCAGACACTGAACCAGATGCTGGTTGAGATGGATGGTTTCGAAGGTAACGAAGGTATTATCGTTATCGCGGCAACCAACCGTCCGGATGTGCTTGACCCTGCGTTACTGCGTCCGGGCCGTTTCGACCGTCAGGTCGTGGTCGGTCTGCCGGATGTGCGCGGCCGTGAGCAAATCCTGAAAGTGCATATGCGCCGTGTGCCGTTATCGCCGGACGTTGAACCGTCTGTGCTGGCGCGTGGTACACCGGGCTTCTCCGGTGCGGACCTCGCCAACCTGGTGAACGAAGCTGCGCTGTTTGCGGCACGCGGTAACAAACGCGTTGTGACTATGGTCGAGTTCGAAAAAGCAAAAGATAAAATCATGATGGGTGCGGAACGCCGCTCTATGGTGATGACAGAAGAGCAGAAAGCCTCGACTGCCTACCATGAAGCCGGTCATGCTATCATCGGTCGTCTGGTGCCGGAGCATGACCCGGTACACAAAGTGACCATTATTCCGCGCGGACGAGCACTGGGTGTGACCTTCTTCTTACCGGAAGGGGATCAGATCAGCGCCAGCCGTCAGAAACTTGAAAGTCAGATCTCCACCCTGTACGGCGGCCGTCTGGCGGAAGAGATTATCTACGGGCCGGAAAATGTGTCCACAGGCGCATCCAACGACATCAAAGTGGCAACTAACATTGCCCGTAACATGGTGACACAGTGGGGCTTCTCCGAAAAACTGGGGCCGTTACTGTATGCGGATGAAGACGGTGAAGTGTTCTTAGGCCGTTCTGTGTCAAAAGCACAGCACATGTCTGATGAAACTGCCCGGACTATCGATGAGGAAATCCGCGGGATTATTGAGCGTAACTACAAACGTGCGCGTCAGATCCTGATGGATAACCTGGATATCCTGCACACCATGAAAGATGCATTAATGAAATATGAAACCATTGATGCACCACAGATTGATGATCTGATGAACCGAGTGCCGGTCCGCGAACCTGCGGGCTGGGAAGGTGACAAGCCGAAAGCGGATACCCGTCCGCCGGAAAGCAGTAACCAGGTTCCGGTTCAGGAAGCACCTGAATCATCAGATGACAACAATGCTGCGCCGTCTGAAGACGACAACAAGCAGTCATAATTCATCATTCAGTTGCATGAAGCAGTAATATGAAAAACCCGGCGGAAAATTCGCCGGGTTTTTTTATATCTTTATCCCGCCGGAGTCAGGCATTACAATCACGTCACGATTGAAATAATAAACAGTAAGAAGGCCGGATTATGAAACTTACCGCACGCGGTCAGACACTTTCGCTGGCAACACCGCAGGTGATGGGGATCCTCAATGTGACCCCGGATTCATTCTCAGACGGCGGTACACACAACACCCCCGCCAAAGCACTGGAACACGCACGGAAAATGATTGCGGAAGGTGCGGCGATCATTGATATCGGCGGCGAATCCACCCGTCCCGGAGCGGCGGAAGTCAGTCCGGAGCAGGAAGCGGAGCGGGTTATCCCGGTTGTGGCAGCGATTGCCCGTGAATCTGACGTCTGGATTTCAGTGGATACCTCAAAAGCGCTGGTGATCCGCGAAGCCGCAAATGCAGGGGCTCATATTCTCAATGATATCCGCTCATTCAGTGAGCCGGGGGCATTACAGGCGGCAGCACACAGCGGCCTGCCGGTTTGTGTGATGCATATGCAGGGAGAACCGCGTACCATGCAGCAGGCACCGCACTATCAGAATGTGGTGCGCGAGGTGTATACGTATCTTGAAGCGCAGGTGGCACGCTGTGTGGCGGCCGGAATTGAAAAAAATCACATAATTCTCGATCCGGGCTTCGGTTTCGGAAAAACACTGGCGCATAATTATCAGTTATTGGATAAATTAGACCTGTTTCATAACCTGGGATTACCGGTTCTCGCCGGAATGTCACGAAAATCTATGATTGGCCAGCTGATGGATATTCCCCCGGATGAACGGGTTGCCGGCAGCGTGGCCTGTGCAGTGATTGCCGCGATGAAAGGTGCACAGATTATCCGTGTTCATGATGTGAAAGAAACTGTCCAGGCCATGAAAGTGGTGGAAGCAACCCGTTTAGCGAAGGAAACAAACGACAATGAGTGATCGCAAATACTTTGGTACTGATGGCATCCGCGGAAAAGTGGGTGACAGCCCGATTACCCCTGATTTTGTGCTCAAACTGGGCTGGGCGGCCGGGAAAGTGCTGGCACGTCACGGCTCACGTAAAATTATTATCGGCAAAGATACCCGTATTTCCGGCTATATGCTGGAATCTGCACTGGAAGCCGGTCTTGCCGCCGCAGGGTTATCCGCTTCATTTACCGGCCCGATGCCGACACCGGCGGTCGCTTATCTGACCCGTACTTTCCGTGCCGAGGCCGGTATTGTTATCTCCGCCTCTCATAACCCGTATTATGACAACGGCATCAAATTCTTCTCCATCGACGGCACTAAACTGCCGGATCATGTGGAAGAAGCGATTGAAGCCGAGATGGAAAAACCACTGACCTGTGTGGAATCCGCCGAGCTGGGCCGTGCAAACCGCATTGTGGATGCCGCCGGCCGTTACATTGAATTCTGTAAAGGGACATTCCCGAACGAGCAGAGCCTGAACGGGCTGAAAATGGTGATCGACTGCGCACACGGCGCAACCTACCACATCGCACCGAACGTATTAAGTGAACTGGGTGCGGAAGTGATTGCTATCGGCTGTGATCCGAACGGTATCAACATTAACGAAAAATGCGGTGCAACGGATGTCCGTCAGTTACAGGAACGTGTTCTCGCTGAAGGTGCACATGTCGGCCTGGCATTTGACGGTGACGGCGACCGCCTGATCATGGTGGATCACCTGGGTGAAAAAGTGGACGGTGACCAGATCCTGTTTATCATTGCCCGTGAAGCACTGCGCCAGGGACAACTGCGCGGTGGTGCTGTCGGCACACTGATGAGTAACATGGGACTGGAACTGGCACTGAAACAGCTGGGTATTCCGTTTGAGCGTGCGAAAGTCGGCGACCGTTACGTGCTCGAAAAGCTCCAGGAAAAAGGCTGGCGTCTGGGCGCGGAAAACTCCGGCCACATCATCCTGCTGGACAAAACCACTACCGGTGACGGCATTGTGGCGGGTCTTCAGGTGCTGAGTGCCATGGTACGCAACAACATGAGCCTGCACGACCTGTGCAGCGGCATGAAACTGCTGCCGCAGGTGCTGGTGAATGTCCGCTTTGCCGGTCAGCACGACCCGCTGGCAAGCGAGGAAGTCACCCGTGTGGCACAGGAAGTGGAAAAAGAGCTGAACGGTAAAGGCCGTGTGCTGCTGCGTAAATCCGGTACTGAACCGCTGATCCGTGTGATGGTGGAAGGGGAAGATGAAGCGCAGGTCACTGCAATGGCAAACCGCATTGCAGACGCGGTGAAACGCGTATAATTATTTATTATGTGAATGGCAGAGCCGGAAAAAATTATTGCGGTTTTCCCCCGGCTCTGTCAGAATCCGCCCCTTATTGTTGTTTTTTTCCGCAACCGGTGCGCCTGGCTTAAAATAGACTTGCGCGTGCGCGTTTGTTTGGTTAGTATTCTGACCCGCTCAGCAAGGTAATTAGGTTTATCTGTGAGTGTGCAGATTGATACCGAATCAGTCGGTATACCGTACGAGGAATAGGTACACGTTTATGTATACAGCTCTCTTAGTCGTTTTCTTACTTGTTGCGATTGCCTTAGTCGGCATGATCTTAATGCAGCAGGGGAAAGGTGCGGACATGGGTGCTTCGTTCGGTGCAGGCGCGTCTGCAACACTGTTTGGTTCTTCGGGTTCAGGTAACTTCATGACCCGTACCACAGGCATTTTAGCAACACTGTTTTTTGTACTGAGTTTGGTTCTGGGCAACATGACCAGCAATAAAACCGGTACAGGCAGCAAGTTTGATAATCTCGCTCAGCCGGTGCAGACAGAACAGAAAACAGATGTTCCCGCAGCACCAGCAGCTCCTAACAGCGATATTCCGCGCTGATTGTTGCAAGTCTGAAGTAAAAGTTTTAAACGGGATTGATACACACCATCAGTCAGTCCCGTAAAAAAGAGCAGTTCAGTGCCGAGGTGGTGAAATTGGTATACACGCTACCTTGAGGTGGTAGTGCCTACAAAACGGGCGTACGGGTTCAAGTCCCGTCCTCGGCACCATTTAGTTTCACACTTGCGTTTTGCAGGTGATCAGCGTAGAATTTTTCACGTTTCGAACGCGGGATGGAGCAGCATGGTAGCTCGTCGGGCTCATAACCCGAAGGTCGTCGGTTCAAATCCGGCTCCCGCAACCACTTCTTATAACAAATCGTTTTTTCCAATGTTGATTGTATCAACAACTCTTACGTTATCCCTGATTTGGAAAAAAGATTAAGAAGTGTGATGTACACAGGGTCCAGTTGCATAAAGCCCCGAAATTTCGGGGTTTTTTGTTATCAGTCAACAGAGATACTGGGCGTTATGCCCTTTTTTTATGTCCCGGGGGTGGTCTTGTCCACATTAGAGCAGAAATTAACAGAGATGGTCACTGCACCTGTCGAAGCACTCGGTTTTGAGCTTGTCGGCGTGGAGTTTATCCGCGGCCGCGTGTCAACACTGCGTATTTTTATTGATAGTGAAGAGGGTATCACTGTTGATGATTGCGCGGACGTGAGCCACCAGGTCAGTGCCGTTCTTGATGTTGAAGATCCTATTACAACCGTTTATAACCTTGAGGTTTCGTCTCCGGGAATGGAGCGTCCGTTATTTACGGCTGAACATTATCAGCGGTTTACCGGTGAGGAAGTCTCACTGACTTTACGAATCGCAATGCAGAACCGTCGCAGATGGCAGGGTATTATCAAAGCCGTCGACGGTGAAATGATCACGGTTACAGTGGATGGCAAAGACGAAGTGTTCGCACTTGGCAACATCCAGAAAGCTAACCTGGTACCCCACTTTTAATATAAAGTTCAAAAGAGGCAACTAGGATGAATAAAGAAATTCTGGCTGTTGTTGAGGCAGTTTCTAACGAAAAATCGCTTCCTCGTGAGAAAATTTTTGAGGCTCTGGAAACTGCGCTGGCAACTGCCACCAAGAAAAAATACGAACAGGAAATTGATGTTCGTGTGGAAATCGACCGTAAATCCGGTGATTTTGATACCTTCCGCCGCTGGATGGTGGTAGAAGAAGTCACTCAGCCGACCCGTGAAATTACACTGGAAGCGGCTGATTATGAAACGCCGGGCATTCAGTTAGGCGAATATATCGAAGATCAGATTGAATCTGTCACCTTCGACCGTATCACTACTCAGACCGCAAAACAGGTTATCGTACAGAAAGTACGCGAAGCTGAGCGTGCGATGGTGGTTGATCAGTTCCGCGAACAGCAGGGCGAAATCATCACCGGTGTGGTGAAAAAAGTGAACCGCGAAAACATTACCCTCGATCTGGGGAATAATGCGGAAGCGGTCATTATGCGCGAAGATATGCTGCCGCGTGAGAACTTCCGTCCGGGTGACCGTATCCGCGGAGTTCTGTATGATGTCCGTCCGGAAGCCCGTGGTGCACAATTATTTGTGACCCGTTCCCGTCCGGAAATGCTGGTCGAATTATTTAAAATCGAAGTGCCGGAAATCGGCGAAGAGATTATTGAAATTAAAGCGGCTGCCCGTGATCCCGGTTCCCGTGCGAAAATCGCGGTGAAAACCAATGACAAACGCATCGACCCTGTCGGGGCATGTGTGGGAATGCGCGGCGCCCGCGTTCAGGCCGTTTCCGGTGAGCTGGGCGGCGAGCGGATTGATATCGTGTTGTGGGATGACAACCCGGCGCAATTCGTGATTAATGCAATGGCTCCGGCAGATGTTGCATCCATTGTTGTCGATGAAGACAAATGCACAATGGACGTTGCTGTGGAAAGCAGCAACCTTGCACAGGCCATTGGCCGTAACGGCCAGAATGTGCGTCTCGCTGCACAACTGCTGAAAAAACATCGTGGTGATGACAAATGGGAACTGAATGTCATGACTGCGGAGGAACTTAACGCGAAACACCAGGCGGAAGCACACGCTTCCATTGAAACTTTTGTTAAGCATCTCGACATCGATGAAGATTTCGCAACCTTATTAGTGGAAGAAGGTTTCTCCACACTGGAAGAACTGGCGTATGTGCCGGTCAGCGAACTTCTGGAAATCGACGGCCTCGAAGAGGAAACCGTTGAAGTCCTGCGCGAACGTGCAAAAGCCGCTTTAACAACGCTCGAACTGGCACAGAAAGAGAGCCAGTCAGGTACCACACCGGCGGATGATTTGTTAAACCTTGAAGGCATGGACCGCACACTGGCATTCACCCTGGCTTCCCGTGGTATTTGTACCCTTGAAGATCTCGCAGAGCAGGGTATCGATGACCTCACGGATATCGAAGGTCTGAATGATGAGAAAGCAGGTGAGCTCATCATGGCAGCACGTAATATCTGTTGGTTTGGCGACGATGCATCTTAATTTGTAGCGGGAAGGAGCAGCATGACAGAATCGGTAAAATCACTGGCAGACGAAATTCAGACTTCCGTAGAGCGCCTGGTACAGCAGTTTGCTGATGCCGGCATCAAAAAAACGGCGTCTGATAACGTTTCCCAGCAAGAAAAAGAGGCCCTGCTGGCCCATCTGAACCGCGAACAGGGCGGGGCAAGTCAGCCGGGTAAATTAACACTTCAGCGCAAAACTCGCAGTACGCTGAGTGTTCCGGTAACCGGTGGCAAGAGCAAATCGGTTAATATTGAAGTCCGCAAAAAACGCACATATGTAAACCGCGATGCCGCTGAACAGGCAAAAGCCGCGGAAGAGCAGGCACAGCGTGAAGCGGAAGAGCAGGCAAGACGCGAAGCTGAAGAGCAGGCCCGTCGTGAAGCCGAAGAAAAAGCTAAACAAGAGGCGCAAGCCAAACGTGAGGCTGAAGAAAAGGCAAAACGCGAAGCGGCAGCAGCGAAAGTAACTGAACAAGCGGCAGAACCGGCTAAGCGTGAAGCAGCGGAAAAGAATAACGTGAAAGAAAATAAAGCGAAATCAGCCCCGGCTGATACCCGGGAAAACAGCGAAAAAGTGCGCCGCGAAGCCGAAGCCGCTGAAATCAAACGCAAAGCTGAAGAAGAACAGCAGCGCAAACTTGAAGCTGAAGTGAAACGTGCAGCGGAAGAAGCGCGCCGTCTGGCCGAAGAAAACGGTGAGAAATGGTCTGCTCCTGTCAGCGAAGAAACAGAAAGCGCGGACTATCACACCACCACCTCTGCTCACGCCCGTGAAGCGGAAGATGAAAGTGATGCGAAAGTTGAAGGCGATAACCGCGGCCGCGGCCGTGGCGCGAAAAACGTCCGCCAGAAGAAAAACAACCGTCATTCTGAGAAAGCCGATCGCGAAGAAGCCCGTGCGCAACTGCCGCGTGGTAAGAAACAGCGTAAAGGCAGCTCACTGCAGCAGAGCTTTAACAAGCCGGTTGCAGCGGTTACCCGTGATGTGGTTATCGGTGAAACCATCACTGTTGGTGAATTAGCCAACAAGATGGCGGTGAAAGGTTCTCAGGTCATTAAAACCATGATGAAGATGGGCGCTATGGCGACTATCAACCAGGTGATTGACCAGGAAACCGCACAGCTGGTTGCCGAGGAAATGGGTCACAAAGTTATCCTGCGCCGTGAGAACGAGCTGGAAGAAGCGATCCTGAACGACCGTGACATGGGTGAAGCACAGGCTGAACCACGTGCGCCGGTTGTAACCATCATGGGTCACGTTGACCACGGTAAAACCTCATTACTGGACTATATCCGTTCCACCAAAGTCGCCTCCGGCGAAGCGGGCGGTATTACCCAGCACATCGGTGCTTACCATGTAACTACCGATAAAGGCGCTATCACGTTCCTGGATACTCCGGGACACGCCGCGTTTACCTCCATGCGTGCCCGTGGTGCGCAGGCAACGGATATCGTTGTTCTGGTTGTCGCAGCGGACGATGGCGTGATGCCGCAGACTATCGAAGCTATCCAGCATGCGAAAGCAGCGGGCGTGCCGGTTGTGGTTGCGGTGAACAAAATTGATAAACCGGAAGCTGATCCGGATCGCGTACGTAACGAACTGTCTCAGTATGGTATCCTCTCTGAAGAGTGGGGCGGTGAGACTCAGTTCATCAGCGTTTCCGCGAAGAAAGGTATCGGTATCGACGATCTGCTCGACGCTATCCTGCTGCAGGCTGAAGTTCTCGAACTGAAAGCAGTGCGTGCCGGTATGGCGAGCGGTGTGGTTATCGAATCTTACCTCGATAAAGGCCGTGGTCCGGTCGCCACTATCCTGGTACAGAGCGGTACACTGAACAAAGGCGATATCGTGCTGTGCGGCTTTGAATACGGCCGTATCCGTGCGATGCGTAACGAACTGGGTCAGGATATTACTGAAGCGGGTCCGTCCATTCCGGTGGAAATTCTGGGTCTGTCCAACGTACCGTCTGCCGGTGATGAAGCGACCGTTGTCCGTGACGAGAAGAAAGCCCGTGAAGTGGCACTCTATCGTCAGGGTAAATTCCGTGATGTGAAACTGGCACGCCAGCAGAAAGCCAAACTGGAAAACATGTTTGCTAACATGGAAAGCGGTAAGGTTTCTGAACTGAACATCGTTCTGAAGACCGATGTTCAGGGTACCTGTGAAGCTATCACCGATTCACTGATGAAACTGTCGACTGATGAAGTCAAAGTGAAAATCATCGGTTCCGGTGTGGGTGGTATCACTGAAACTGACGCCACGCTGGCTGCGGCATCCAACGCGATTATCCTTGGCTTTAACGTCCGTGCGGATGCGTCAGCACGCCGCCTGATTGAAAGCGAAAGCGTTGACCTGCGTTACTATTCCGTTATCTACAGCCTGATTGATGAAATCAAACAGGCAATGAGCGGGATGCTGGCGCCGGAATTCAAACAGGAAATCATGGGTCTGGCAGAAGTCCGTGATGTGTTCCGTTCACCGAAATTCGGTGCCATCGCCGGTTGTATGGTGACGGAAGGAACTATCAAACGTAATAACCCTATCCGCGTTCTGCGTGACAACGTGGTTATCTATGAAGGTGAGCTGGAATCTCTGCGCCGCTTCAAAGATGACGTTGCTGAAGTCCGTAACGGGATGGAATGTGGTATCGGTGTCAAGAACTACAATGATGTCCGCCCGGGCGACATGATTGAAGTCTTCCAGGTGATTGAAGTTCAGCGAACTATCTGATTACCTGACGGTATGACATAACATGATATAATTGGGGGGCTTATGGCCCCCCTGATTTTCAGGAGAGAAACTATGGCGAGAGAATTCAGCCGTACTCAGCGCGTTTCACAGGAAATTCAGAAAGAAATTGCGATTATCCTGCAGCGTGAAATTAAAGATCCCCGTGTGGGGATGGCAACGGTATCCGGCGTGGATTTATCCCGCGATATGGCCTATGCCACGGTATTTGTCACCTTTCTGAACTTTATGGATGAAGACCATAATTCAGAGCAGGTGAAAACAGGTATCAAAGTCTTAAATGACATTTCCGGCTACATTCGTTCCCTGCTGGGGAAAGAGATGCGCCTGCGCATTATTCCGGAACTCAAATTTGAATATGACAGCTCTCTGGTCGAAGGGATGCGTATGTCCAACCTGGTGTCTGATGTGATCAAACACGACCAGGATATGCGTAAATCTGCGGACGACAAAGAGGGTAACTGATGGCACGCCGTCGTCGTGGCCGTAATATCAACGGCATTGTCCTGCTGGATAAACCGCAGGACATTTCATCTAATGATGCATTGCAGAAGGTCCGCCGTCTGTTTAATGCCGCCAAAGCCGGTCACACCGGCGCGCTGGATCCGCTGGCGACCGGTATGCTGCCGGTCTGCCTCGGTGAAGCAACCAAGTTTTCACAGTTCCTGCTGGATTCCGACAAGCGTTACCGCGTGATTGCCCGCCTTGGGCAGCGTACGGACACCTCAGACTCACAGGGTGAGGTGATCAGTGAGCGCCCGCTGTCATTCACGGCGGAACAGCTTGCGGCTGCTCTGGAGTCATTCAGGGGCGATACCTTACAGGTGCCGTCCATGTATTCCGCGCTCAAGCATCAGGGACGTCCGCTGTACGAGTATGCCCGCAAAGGCATCACCATAGAGCGGGAAGCCCGCCCGATCACGGTGTATGAACTGCTGTTTATCCGCCATGAAGGGGATGAGCTGGAGCTGGAAATTCACTGCTCGAAAGGCACCTATATCCGCACTATCATTGATGATCTCGGTGAGAAACTCGGTTGCGGTGCGCATGTGACTATGCTGCGCCGGTTGCAGGTGGCCACGTATCCGGCAGAACGGATGGTGACACTGGAGCAGCTTCAGGAAATGCGCCGTGTGGCGGATGAGTCTGAAACACCACTTGAAACCGCACTGGATCCGCTGCTGCTGCCGATGGATACCGCCGTGTCACATTTCCCGCAGGTCAATCTGACGGACGTGACTGCCGGGTATTTTAAGCTGGGGCAGCCGGTACGGGCTCCGCATGACCTGGCACCGGAGACATTAACCCGCGTAACGCAGGGGGATGACGCGCAGTTTATCGGCCTTGCGGTGATCAGTGAGGACGGGCTGGTGGCACCGCGCCGTCTTGTCGTGGAATACACGGAATAAGCATTGCCGCATCTTGCGTTCAGGGCGCAGGCGGCGTAGAATAACGCGGCAATTTCCCTGAGATGCTGAATTAGAGATCGGCACTCATTTTTATTAATCAAAGTATATTTGGAGTTCTATTATGTCTCTAAGCACTGAAGCGAAAGCGAAAATTGTCGCTGATTTCGGTCGTGGCGAAAACGACACCGGTTCAAGCGAAGTTCAGATCGCGCTGCTGACTGCACAGATCAACCACCTGCAGGGTCACTTTGCAGAGCACAAAAAAGATCACCACAGCCGTCGTGGTCTGCTGCGTATGGTTGCTCAGCGTCGTAAGCTCCTGAACTATCTGAAAGGCAAAGACTTAGCAAGCTATACCTCAATTCTTGAGCGTCTGGGCCTGCGTCGCTAATTCAGACAAGTTTCAGTGGAAAGGGGCCGACGGCCCCTTTTCTTCTGAATGCGGCACACTGAGCTGTTGCCGCAATAATAACGATTCTTCGGTACAGCTATTCGCGCGGCTAATGAGAGCACTTTCCGGCGGCAGGAAAATGTTGTCATTAGTCGCGAGGATGTATCTGAAGGAACCATTTCACTACTTACCCCTGCCGGGGTGAGAGACCCAGAAGGATATTATTTTGTTAAATCCGACAATCCGTAAATTCCAGTATGGTCAGCACACTGTCACTATCGAAACCGGCATGATGGCCCGTCAGGCGACAGCAGCTGTAATGGTTAACATGGACGACACCGCGGTATTCGTTACCGTTGTCGGCCAGAAAAAAATGAAACCGGGCCAGGACTTCTTCCCGCTGACCGTAAACTATCAGGAGCGTACTTACGCTGCCGGCCGTATTCCGGGGAGCTTCTTCCGCCGTGAAGGCCGTCCGGGCGAAGGCGAAACCCTGATCGCACGTCTGATTGACCGTCCGTTACGTCCGCTGTTCCCGGAAGGTTTCCTGAACGAAGTTCAGATCATCGCAACCGTGGTATCTGTGAACCCGCAGGTTAACCCTGATATCGTGGCAATGATTGGTGCCTCAGCGGCGCTGGCACTGTCCGGTATTCCGTTCAACGGCCCGATTGGTGCGGCACGCGTTGGTTTCATCAATGACCAGTATGTTCTGAACCCGACCACTGACGAATTAGCGGTAAGCAAACTGGATCTGGTTGTTGCCGGTACCAAAGGTGCGGTTCTGATGGTTGAATCAGAAGCACAGCTGCTGACCGAAGAACAAATGCTGGGTGCGGTCGTGTTCGGTCACGAGCAGCAGCAGATTGTTATCGAAAACATCAACGCACTGGCTGCTGAAGCCGGTAAGCCGAAGTGGGACTGGCAGCCAGAGCCTGTTAACCAGACTCTGCGTGACCGCGTTGCTGAACTGTCTGAAAAAGCGCTGGGTGATGCTTACCGTATCACTGAGAAACAGGATCGTTACGCACAGGTTGATATCATTAAAGATGCAACCATCAGTGCACTGGAAGCTGAATTTGCCGCACGCGGCGAAGAGCTGACCGGTGAACTGAAACATGAAATCAGCGACATCCTGGCTGCGGTTGAGAAATCTGTTGTCCGTACCCGTGTTCTGAACGGCGAGCCGCGTATCGACGGCCGTGAAAAAGACATGGTCCGCGCACTGGATGTCCGCACCGGTGTTCTGCCGCGTACTCACGGTTCTTCTCTGTTCACCCGTGGTGAAACTCAGGCGCTGGTAACAGCAACGCTGGGTACTGCCCGTGATGCACAGACTCTGGATCAGGTAATGGGTGAAATCACTGACACCTTCCTGTTCCACTACAACTTCCCTCCGTACTGCGTGGGTGAAACCGGTATGGTCGGTTCACCGAAACGTCGTGAAATCGGCCACGGTCGTCTGGCGAAACGTGGTGTGCTGGCAGTGATGCCGTCTCAGGAAGAATTCCCGTACACCGTGCGTGTGGTTTCAGAAATCACTGAATCCAACGGTTCTTCTTCTATGGCGTCAGTCTGTGGTGCATCTCTGGCACTGATGGATGCAGGTGTTCCTGTGAAATCAGCGGTTGCCGGTATCGCGATGGGTCTGGTGAAAGAAGACGACAAATTCGTGGTTCTGTCTGATATCCTCGGTGATGAAGACCACCTCGGCGATATGGACTTTAAAGTTGCGGGCAGCCGTGACGGTATCAGCGCCCTGCAGATGGATATCAAAATCGAAGGTATCACCAGCGAAATCATGCAGGTGGCTCTGAACCAGGCCAAAGGTGCGCGTCTGCACATCCTGGGCGTGATGGAACAGGCTATCAACTCACCGCGTGCTGATATCTCTGAGTTTGCACCGCGCATTCACACCATCCGCATCAACCCGGACAAAATCAAAGACGTTATCGGTAAAGGCGGTTCTGTGATCCGTGCCCTGACCGAAGAAACCGGCACCACTATCGAAATCGAAGATGACGGTACTGTGAAGATTGCTGCAACTGACGGCGATAAAGCGAAGATGGCTATCCGCCGTATCGAAGAAATCACCGCAGAAGTGGAAGTCGGCCGTATCTATAACGGTAAAGTTGTCCGTATCGTTGACTTCGGTGCTTTCGTGGCTATCGGCGGCGGTAAAGAAGGTCTGGTGCATATTTCTCAGATCGCTGACAAACGCGTTGAAAAAGTATCAGATTATCTGGAAATGGGTCAGGAAGTACCGGTCAAGGTACTGGAAATCGACCGTCAGGGTCGTATCCGCCTGAGCATGAAAGAAGCAGTCAGTCAGGATGCAGCTCCGGCTTCGGATGCAACCCCTGATGCAAATAACGCTGAATAAAATTTGACGTAAGTCGTGGCGTCCTGTAAAAAGGGCGCCATTCGGCAAAAAAAGCAAAATGCACTCGGTTATTGTCAGTCAGAGGATTATCCTTTCAGGGATCTGACTTCGGGAGTAGGAAATGAATTTTTTTCTGCGTTGGTGGAGCATTGCGGCTATAATTTTTATCGCAGGATGCAGCAGCGGTAAAAACTGGCACTCCGGGGATTTACTTGCAGTACCCCTGCAACCATCATTACAGCAGGAAGTGATCCTCGCCCGAATGGAACAAATACTGGCAAGCCGGTCATTAACTGAGGACGAGTACGCCCAGCTGCTTTATCAGCGTGGTGTGTTGTACGACAGCCTCGGATTGCGTGCATTGGCACGTAACGATTTTACTGTTGCGTTATCAATGCGTCCGGATATTCCGGAGATATTTAATTACCTGGGCATTTATTTTACGCAGGCAGGCAACTTTGATGCTGCCTATGAAGCGTATGATTCTGTATTAGAGCTTGATCCAACTTATAACTACGCGCGTATGAACCGCGGTATTGCCCTGTATTACGGGGGCCGGTATCCGGTGGCGCGGGATGATTTGCTGGCGTTTTATCAGGATGATCCAAACGATCCGTTCCGCTCGCTGTGGCTTTATCTCGTCGATAAAGAGATAGATCCGAAGAAAGCACTGACCGATTTACGTCAGCGCTATCAGCAGGCGAAAGGCGGACAATGGGGCTGGAATATTGCTGAATTCTATCTCGGCGACATCAGTGAAAAGACACTGCTTGATCGGCTGAAGGAATTCTCAACGGATAACACTTCGCTCGCTGAACATCTCAGTGAAACCTACTTCTATTTAGGTAAATACTACCTGAGTCTGGGGGATATGGACAGCGCTGAAACGCTGTTCAAGCTGACGGTTGCCAACAACGCACACAATTTCGTTGAGCACCGCTACGCATTGTTGGAATTAGCTCTGTTAGGTGATGAAGAACAGGACCTGACGGATTCAGATCCACAATAGCTGACGAACACACTTCAACCCGTTAATTTTTCACCATCGCGAAAGTGATGGGGGGATGTTTTGTTCGTTTTATAATTTTATTTGAGCCAGTTCACACTTTTAAATGAAAACAACCGACATGCTTTCCGATGGGTTGTGTAGACTGGCCGCCATTTTGTATGAGGCACCTTTACATGACCACTGAGACTGAAATCTCTTTTGCTGACATTGGTTTATCAGCTGATATTTTGACTGCACTGGACGATCTGGGCTACGAAAAGCCGTCCCCGATCCAGCAACAATGTATTCCGCACCTGCTTGCCGGACGTGATGTCCTGGGTATGGCACAGACAGGTAGTGGTAAAACGGCGGCATTCGGCCTGCCGTTACTGAACAATATTGATCCGAACCTGAGAGCACCACAGATTCTGGTGCTGGCACCGACCCGCGAATTAGCGGTCCAGGTTGCGGAAGCCTGTACTGATTTCTCCAAACATATGCGTAACGTGAATGTGGTCGCCCTGTACGGCGGTCAGCGTTATGACGTCCAGTTACGCGCTCTGCGTCAGGGGCCACAGGTGGTTGTCGGGACTCCGGGCCGTCTGCTGGATCACTTAAAACGCGGCACCCTGGATTTATCCAACCTGAAAGGTCTGGTACTGGACGAAGCAGATGAAATGCTGCGCATGGGCTTCATCGAAGACGTTGAAACCATCATGAGCCAGATCCCGGCAGAGCATCAGACAGCTCTGTTCTCTGCAACTATGCCGGAAGCTATCCGCCGCATTACCCGTCGTTTCATGAAAGATCCGCAGGAAGTGCGCATTCAGACCAGCGTAACCACCCGTCCGGACATCAGCCAGAGCTACTGGACTGCTTACGGCGCACGTAAGAGCGAAGCACTGGTCCGTTTCCTGGAAGCGGAAGATTTTGATGCGGCGATTATCTTCGTCCGTACCAAAAACGCGACCCTGGAAGTGGCAGAAACTCTGGAGCGTAACGGCTACAACAGCGCTGCACTGAACGGTGACATGAACCAGGCACTGCGTGAGCAGACTCTGGAGCGCCTGAAAGACGGTCGTCTGGATATCCTGATTGCAACCGACGTTGCTGCCCGTGGTCTGGACGTTGAGCGTATCAGCCTGGTTGTTAACTACGATATCCCGATGGATGCGGAATCTTATGTTCACCGTATCGGCCGTACCGGTCGTGCGGGTCGTGCCGGCCGTGCTCTGCTGTTTGTTGAAAACCGTGAACGCCGCCTGCTGCGCAACATTGAACGCACCATGAAACTGACCATCCCTGAGGTAGAATTACCGGATGCAGAGATGATCAGCCAGCGCCGCCAGGAAAAATTCGCTGCCACTATCCATGCAGAAATGGAAAGCAGCAACCTGGATCAGTATCGTGCACTGCTGAAAAAACTGGTTCCGGCAGACAGCGATGAGTCTGACGCAGATATCGATATGGAAACCCTGGCTGCGGTTCTGCTGAAAATGGCAGAAGGCGAGCGCAAACTGATCCTGCCGCCGGATGCACCACGTCGTCCGCGCCGTGAGTTCAACGATCGTGATGATCGCCGCCGCAATGACCGTAACGACCGTTTCGGCGATCGTCCTGAGCGTGGTGATCGTCCGCGCCGTGAACGCCGTGACGTGGGTGATATGGAACTGTACCGCATTGAAGTGGGCCGCACTGATGGCGTTGAAGTCCGTCACATTGTGGGCGCGATTGCTAACGAAGGTGATATTAACAGCCGTTACATCGGTAACATCAAACTGTTTGATACTCACTCAACTATCGAATTACCGAAAGGTATGCCGGCGGATCTGTTACAGCACTTCACCCGTACCCGTGTGATGAACAAACCAATGAACATGACATTAGTCGGTGATGCGAAGCCGTTCAACCGTGAACGCCGCAGCGGTGGTAATGACCGTGGTGGTAACGGTGGCCGCAGTTTCGGTGGTGGTAACCGCCGTGACGGTGAGCGTTCTGACCGTGGTAACAGCGATCGCCGTCCGCAGGGCGAGCGCCGCAGCTTCCGCCGCGAAGAAGGCGGAAACTCCGCACCGCGCCGTCGTACCAATAATGATGCATAATTGATTCTCTGAATCATAAAAAGCCCGGCCGGGGATATCCCTGCCGGGCTTTTTTTATGCGTCCGGATTTTGGTATTAAATCAGCCCCAGAGCTTCCTTCAGGGGTTTGAGGTAGCGGCGGCTGACCGGAATGGTTTCATCGTTACTCAGGATCAGTTCCGCCTGGCCGTTATCGCCCAGCAGGATTTCCCGCAGGCGGGTCAGATTGACCAGATACTGCCGGTGGCAACGCAGCAGCGGGGTGCGGGTTTCCAGAGTCCGGAGTGTCAGCTCGGTAAATCCTTCCTGGCCGTGCGCGCTCATCACAAACACGCCGCTGATACGGGAATTGACATACACCACATCCTCAACCGGCATCAGCCAGATACGGTTATGTCCGCTGCACGGGATATAGCGCAGTTGCTCTGTCTGTTCCGGGGTTTCAGCAGGACGGATCTGCCCCTGGCGCAGCCGGTTCAGGGTTTTGTCCAGGCGCTCTTTTTCTACCGGTTTGAGCAGGTAATCAAACGCATCCTCCTCAAAAGCCTGTAAGGCATACTCTTCAAAGGCGGTGAGAAAGACAATCGCAGGCCGGTGGCCGGGATCGAGCATACCGACCATTTCCAGCCCGGTGACACGGGGCATCTGGACATCGAGAAACACCACGTCCGGCTTCAGGCGGTGAATTTTTCCGATAGCATCAATGGCGTTGGTACATTCACCCAGGATATGAATGTCAGGATACGCATCGAGCAGTAATCGCAGGTTTTCCCGGGCCAGTGGCTCATCATCAACAATTAAAACATTCATGGTGTCATTATCATTTTTTTAGTTGTCAGGCGGTGCTGCCGCACCTGCCGGTGAGTCGAAGGGTAAGGTCAGAATAATGGTTGTTTTTACTTCCGGCTCGCAGTGAACACTGAGGCCATATTGTTTACCATAGCGGACTTTTATGCGTTTATCGACCAGCCCCATACCGAGCCCGTCACTCATCCCGGTCGGCTGATACAGCCCGGCGTTATCGGTGATCAGGATGACAAGCGTATTGCCCTCCGCCCGTGCGCTTATGGTAATTTTTCCCTGCTCAAATATCTGTGATGTACCATGTTTTATCGCATTTTCCACAATGGGCTGTAACGAAAAGACCGGCAGACTGGCCTGTCTGAGCGCATCCGGAATGGCGATATCCACACTGAGCTGTTCACGGAAACGGGCTTTCTCAATCTGTAAGTAAGCATTCACATGCTCAATTTCGGCAGCGAGAGTGGCTATCTCCCCCGGCCTTTTTAAATTTTTACGGAAAAAAGTGGAGAGATTCTGCACCAGATGCCTTGCCTGTTCCGCATCGCGGCGGATTACTGCCTGTAAGGTATTGAGGGCATTAAACAGGAAATGCGGATTCACCTGGGCGTGCAGTAATTTCACCTCTGTTTCCAGTAGTGACTGCTTACTTCGCTCAAACTGCCCGGCCAGAATCTGAGCCGATAACAGGCTGGCAATCCCTTCTCCCAGCGTGCGGTTAATGGAGCTGAACAGGCGGTTCTTCACCTCATACAGTTTGATGGTACCGACCACCTGTTTATTCTCCCCGGTCAGCGGGATAACCAGCGTGGAGCCGAGTTTACAGTGCGGGTTGATCGAGCAGCAGTACGGCGTTTCGTTACCGTCGGCATAGACCACCTCATTATGGGCAATGGCCTGCCGGGAATAACGCGAGGCAATCGGCGTGCCCGGCAGATGGTGATCCGCCCCGACACCGATAAACGCCAGCAGTTTTTCTGTATCGGTGATAGCCACGGCGGCGACATTCAGCTCATCATACAGCACCTGTGCCACCTGGCGGCTGTTGGTCTCGTTAAATCCCTGGCGCAGCACGCCGTCTGTACTGATCGCCAGTTTCAGAGCCTGGGCGGAAAAGGCACTGGTGTATTTTTCAAAGATGGCACGTCTGTCCAGCAGGATACGGATAAACATAGCGGCACCGATGGTATTGGCGATAATCATCGGTGCGGCAATATCTTTCACCAGACTCAGGGCCTCATTAAACGGCCGTGCCAGTAAGAGAATAATCGCCATCTGCGCCAGTTCGGCAACAAAGGTCACACCGGCCGCTGTCCAGGGATTAAACAGCTTATTGATTTGCCCGCGCTTCATATAGTAGCGGTGAACCAGGCCGCCGATAAGCCCCTCGACAATAGTGGACACCATACAACTGAACGCCGTCATCCCGCCGAGAGAATAGCGGTGCAGTCCGCCGGTAAAACCGACCAGCAACCCGACAGACGGCCCGCCAAGCAATCCGCCGAGTACGGAGCCGATAGCCCGTGTGTTGGCGATGGAATCATTGATATTCAGTCCGAAATAGGTGCCCATGACACAGAAAACGGAGAAAATCAGGTAGCACATCAGCTTGTGCGGCAGGCGGACAGTCACCTGTAAGACCGGCAGCACCAGCGGCGTTTTGCTGAGCACCCAGGCGATAACCAGGTACACACACATCTGCTGAAGCAGCAGGAAAATCAGGTTGTAGTCATACATTTTTCTGTCGGATCACTTGCCGGAGGAGAATTATTTGTAACTATGTGAGATTTTATATTAAAAATAGTTGTGTAACAGGTGTGTGAGGCTAAGATTGACGGTATTATGCTGTGATCTGGCGCACAAATATCTTAACGGTTTCTGCTGAAATCAGTGATACTGAAACCTTCCCCTTTCTTCATCGTTTTATCCAGAACAATTTCATTCGGGATGATTTCATTTCGAATAGTTTCACAAGTGATAGTTAAGGCCGAAATCAAGAATGAAAAAAAGAACAATCTATCTGATCCTGCTGATGCTGGTCTTAATTGCGATGGCCGCACTTTTTCGTGCCCACAACCAGTATCTTTTATTACAGGGTGAAGTCGATGCACCGGAGGTTATTGTCTCCTCGAAAGCCAAAGGACGTGTTGTTGAGCGTCTGATTGAGCGCGGTGATGACGTTAAACAGGGGCAGGCGCTGATTCGTCTGACCAGTCCGGAGCTGGAAGCACAGGTCGCCTCGCTGGTGGCTGCCCGCGATCAGGCTCAGGCGCAGTTAACCGAGTCTCTGAACGGCACGCGGGAAGAGAGCGTGCGTAATTATGCTGCACAGCTGGCAAAGTCTCAGGCTGAGCTGGCGAATGCACAGCGTGATTTTCAGCGCATGAGCAGCATGGCCGGCAAAGGTTATGTGTCAAAAACCGAGCTTGATCAGTCCCGCCGTGCCCGTGATGTGGCGCAGCAGGGCGTACTGGCCGCCAAAGCTCAGCTCGACCAGGCGAAAAACGGTGACCGCACCGAGCAGCGTCAGCGTTACGAAGCGGCACTGCGCCAGGCAGAACAGAAACTGGCGGAATTAAAAGTCCAGCAGGATGAACTGACAGTGACCGCGCCGGTGACCGGGGAGATTGGGCCGATTCCGGCTGAAATCGGGGAACTGTTTAATGCAGGCAGCCCGCTGGTGACGATTATCCGCCTGCCGGAAGCGTATTTTGTCTATAACCTGCGTGAGGATATTCTCGCGGATGTGAAAAAAGGTGACAAAATCACTCTGACGGTACCTGCACTGAACAATCAGGAAATAGAGGCAGAAGTCCGCTATATCGCCCCGATGGGGGATTACGCCACCAAACGCGCCACCCGCGCTACCGGGGATTTTGACCTGAAAACCTTTGAGGTGCGCCTCTATCCGGCACAACCTGTGGACGGGTTAAGACCCGGCATGAGTGCACTGTGGCGCCGGGATAAGTAAGGTGTCACGATGAGAATACCGGTTATCTGGTACAGCTTTCGCCACGCCTTCACACAGGAAACCCGGATGGCCATCCGCAGCCCGGTGTTCCACTGGCTGAGCTGGTTATTTCCGCTGATCCTATTCACGCTGATCAGTGCGAACTTTTCAGAGGGAACACTGCTGAATCTGCCGGTCTCTGCGGTGGATTATGACCACAGCCCGCTGTCACGGACGCTGGTGCGCAATCTGAACGCCGCTTCACACGCCAGTATCACGCCGCGGGATGACCCTTCGGCAGCACTGGAGCGGATGGGCAGTGCGGAAGATTATGCGATCCTGATGATCCCGAAACGTTTTGAAAGTGATGTGCTGGCCGGAAAGCAGCCGACGGTGCGGATGTATTACAACGGGTTATTTTATGCCTCCGGCAGCTATGCGATTCAGGATTTCAGCGGGCTGATAGCAGAACTGAATGCACAGTACCGCACTGTCCTCGCGTCCGAAACGGGCAAAACGCTGCCGAAACTGGCACAGGTGACGATGTCATACGACAGCCTGTTTAACGCCAGCGGCAGTTATATTTATTATCAGCAGTTTGCCGCCACCATCCATATGCTTCAGTTATTTGTTGTCACGCTGACTATTTACAGTATGTCGCGCGGTACCATGCTGCTGACGCTTAAACCGCTGTTCAGTGGTGTGCTGGGGAAACTGGCACCGTATACGCTGTTCTTTACCACTCTGCTGATGGTGGAGCTGGCTGCCCTGGTGACGTTTTCCGGCGCCAAAGTGGCGGGTAACCCGCTGTACATGCTGTTTATCGGCTTTTTTTATGTCATGGCGGCACAGAGTATCGGTTTGCTGCTCTACACCTTCACCAGCAATGCGCTGATGGCTTACAGTATGATTGGTATGCTGGTCAGTATCGCCATGGCGTTTTCCGGCATGGCGGTGCCGGAGCTGTCTATGATCCTGCCGGCCAGGATTATTTCCAACCTTGAGCCGCTGACTCACGCACTCAATGCGATGTTTGATATCTTCCTGCGTGAAGTGTCGCTGCTGCATATTCTGTATGTCTGCGCATTATTGCTGATTTATCCGGTGGCTAATGCCTTTTTTGTCCGTAACCGGTTACCGAAACGGCTGGCATTGCAGGGAGGTGCGGTATGAAACTCTATTTTCAGACGTTCCTGAAAGTCCTGCTGGGTATGCTGGCAAAACCGATGTGGATGCTGCTGGTGGTTTCACTGTGTGTGATGAGCCTGGTATATGTCCGGCCGGTCTTGTGGGATCTGCCTGTCGCCGTGATTGACCAGGATCACTCCGCAGCCAGCCGCTCACTGATCCGGCAGCTGGATGCAACCGCCAAAGTGGAGCTGCACGGTTATGACAACCTGGAGACGGCACGGCGCGATATGATTATGCGCGAGTTATTCGCCATCATTATTATTCCGACGGATTTTGAGCGAAATATTCTCCAGGGAAAAAATATCACTGTCCCGGTATTCGGGGATGCGACGAACCGTCTGGCCAGCGGGCAGATCCAGCAGGAGCTGAGCAAGGCATATCAGGAGTTGCTGGGGGGCTATAACACCCGTATTTTGCAGGATGCGGGCTATACACCGGAACAGGCGTCACTGATTATTTCACCGATACAGTCAGAAACGGTGGCTATGTATAACCCGGGTGTCAGCTTTGCAGCGATTGTGTTCCCCGGTCTGCTGGTCATGTTATTACAGCACTCCCTGCTGATAGCCTGTGTCCGTGTCAGTATCGCGGTGCGCAGCACACCGAAAGGTAAGCCGCCGCTGGCAGTTTACCTGGGGGCACTGAGTGCGCTGCTGCCTATCTGGCTGTTTCTCTCGACGGTCTTCTTTGCGCTGTGGCCGTGGGTACTGGGATACCGTCAGGAAGCGCCGATGTATGAATTATGGCTGCTGACCTTCCCGTTCCTGCTGGGAGTACTGGGGCTGGGCAAACTGGTTACCGAATGCCTGCGCAGTGTGGAGATGATTTACCTGACTCTGGCCTTTGTCACCACACCGGTCTTTTATATGTCGGGCACTATCTGGCCGTTACAGGCCATGCCGGACTGGGTGCGGTTTATTGCTTCCGCACTGCCGTCCACCTGGGCGACCAAAGCGATTGCAGGTATCAACCAGATGGATTTACCGTTCAGCAGCGTGCAGAACGATATTATTATGATGCTGGTGCTCGGGATTATTTATACGCTTCTCGGGGTATTTATCGGTATGTTGCGTGACGGAGAATTACGGCGTATTACGCATTCTCTGCAACGATTATTCCGGCGGAAAAAAAGAGCCCGTTAAATAAAGGAAATCCTGTTCTCACGGTTTTTGTGGGAAAAGAGGATCAAGGTACGCAACGTGAGGCATAACGCCGGTAAAAACGGGCGCGCAGTATCGCGCCCGTTCGTTTTGTTACTCAATACCCGCGATCAGGGATATTTCCATGCAGGCACCGAACGGCAGTTGTGCCACAGTGAGTGCATTGCGGCTGTGATAGCCTTTCTCACCGAAAACATCATGGAAAACCTGTGAACAGGCATTCGCCACCACATGAGGATCGGTAAAATCCTGTGTACCGTTAATCATGCAGTTCAGGTTGATGATCTTTTTAATCTTATTCAGGTCACCAACCGCGCCCTGCAGTGTACCGAGCAGATTGACAGCCAGCTGACGGGCAATTTTCTCACCCTGTTCAATGGTCAGATCTGCCCCGAACTTACCGGTATTTAACTGCTCCCCGGTTTTGGATAAATGGCCGGAGAGGGTAATGGTGTTATCAAAAATCACATACGGCTGAAATTTTGCATCCGGTACAACGACCGGCGGCAGTTCAATATTCAGTGCTTTTAAACGGGCATAAACATCAGTCATAGTTATTTCCTTCCGTTATTCCACCAGTTCCAGGCCCGCCACTTTACGCCAGTAGCCGTTGCAGTTTTGTGCCTGTGCCAGATCGAGCGGCTGTGTGCCGGTTTCATTCTGACGGAAATGGTCAATGACCGCCAGATCGTCCGGCGCATCCGGGGAGATCCGCACAATATCCACCAATCCCTGCATGGAACGCAGATCATTGCCGAGGTTATAGCAGTAACCGCTCTGGGTCTGGATCCCGTTAAGGACAAAGACCTGCTGATTTTCCTGCGAGAGGACTTTGCGCCCCTGCGGATAGTTGATGCAGCAGGTTTCGCAGTCATCTTTGGCGCGGTTTTCCGAACGGGCGGTAAAGCAGCGGGCGGAATAGGCCAGCGGCAGATGGCCGTAGCTCATCACTTCCACTTCAAATTTGTCGCGGATCCCCAGCTCTTCACATTGCTTCAGCAGGTTCACCAGCCAGTCACGGGACAGCTCCACCGGCATGCACCAGCGTGTCATCCCCTGTTTTTGCAGAATTTTCAGCGCCGGGGCGTTATAACAGTTCAGGCCGTGTCCGGCGACAAACGGCAGCCCGCGCTCGTGCAGCATATTAATCACGCCGAAATCATGAGCTTCGATCATAAATTCGCCGTTATCCACCAGTTTGGCGATCTCTTTCAGCTCGGACGGGGCCTGTAACAGTGCCAGCGTGGAGATAACCACCTGCTTGCCGCTTCCGGCAACTGTTTTAGCGAGATTTATCCAGTCATCCGGTTTCATTTCCCGGCGTTTGCTGCACACGGTTTCGCCGAGATAAATAATATCCGCACTGCTTTGCACTGCCTGCTGATAAAACTGTTCCAGTGTCGCTTTCGGCCAGTAATAGAGGACTGAACCTAATGAAAATTGCATTGTTTTTCTCTCCGTTACTGCCATTTGCGGTGATAGGCACCGAGTGTGGTCTGGCGTCCTTCTGACATGCCGCCGAGGGTCTGCATCCACGCGGCATCCGGCGCATAGTTGTCCGGATCGGCTTTGCAGCGGTCGATGGCCTGACGCCATACTTTCGCCACATCAGTCACATAGGCCGGGCTGCGCTGGCGGCCTTCAATTTTCACTGAGGCGATATTGGCCGCCATCAGTTCCGGCAGCAGTTCCAGGGTGTTAAGGCTGGTCGGCTCTTCCAGAGCGTGGTAAGGCTTGCTGTCCACGCAGTAACGGCCTTTGCAGAGTGTCGGGTAACCGGCATTCTCATCCGCGCCGTAGCGGTCAATCAGCACATCATTCAGGCGTGATTCCAGGCCCTGCGGGGTCTCCTGCCAGCGGACAAACCGTGCCGGAGAGCAGGCACCGACGGTATTCGGGGATTCCCCGGTCAGATAAGAGGATAGGTAGCAGCGGCCTTCCGCCATAATGCACAGGCTGCCGAAAGCGAAGACTTCCAGCGGCACCGGACTGGTGCGTGCCAGCTGTTTTACCTGATGAATAGAGAGCACACGCGGCAGCACAATACGGTGTACATCAAAGTTGCGCTGATAGAAACGGATAGCTTCGGTATTGGTGGCGGACGCCTGCACAGAGACATGACGCTCAATGTGCGGATAACGCTCCGCAGCATATTCCAGCATAGCGATATCTGCGAGGATCAGGGCATCCGCCCCCAGCTGTGCGGCCATATCCACCGCCCGCTGCCAGCGGCTGAAACCGTCCGGATGGGCAAAGGTGTTAATCGCAATATGCAGGTGCCGCCGGTGGCTGTGAACATAATCCACCGCCTCGGCGAGTTTCTTTTCAGTAAAATTCAGACCGGCGAAGTGACGGGCATTAGTATCATCTTTCAGGCCGATATAAACCGCATCTGCGCCGTTATCAATGGCGGCTTTCAGTGCGGGTAAATTACCGGCAGGACACAATAGTTCCATGGTGAGACTCTCAGACTGAATAATAAAAATGATCGGAAATTGTAAATGGCAGGCTAAAAAAGGTATTGACCTGAGGCAGGTTAGTGAACATTTACCGCAAAAAATCACCCGGTTTGCGGATATAAAAGCGGGATGTTCTCTGCGGCAGGAAGAAAATCGGGTATATAATAGAAACAATGACACGAAAAATTGACCGGAATCCTGAGTTATTTCTGCAGATTCTGGCACAATGGCGCAGTAATTCAGATTAAGGAGTCAGTACGGTGTTTGCCAAAATTCGTTCCTCGCTCGTACACAACGGGCCGGCGTTATTGCGGTTTCCGCTGAAATTAACGCCGTTTACCCTGCAAAAACAGGTTCTTCAGCAGGTTCTGGCGCGTCAGTTTGAAGAGGCGCTGACAGAAGGTGATCTCGATTTTCTGGAAAATAAATGGCTGAAGGTGGAAGTCCGTGACCTGGCGCTTCACTGGTATATCAGTAACCGTGACGGCCGTCTGGTGGTCAGTGCGGATGAACAGGAAGATGTCAGCTTCAGCGGTAATGCTAATGATCTGGTGCTGATCGCGGCCCGCAAAGAGGACCCGGATACCCTGTTTTTCCAGCGCCGTCTGCGTATTGAAGGAGACACCGAGCTGGGTCTGTATGTCAAAAACCTGATGGACTCGATTGACCTCGACGGTATGCCGCCGCTGCTGCGCAGCGCATTAATGCAGCTGGCTGAGTTTATTCAGGCCGGACTGGCGGAAGACGGGGATAAATCACAGACAGTGGTGACCTCATGCTGATCCGCACAGAAATTCCGGTTGATGCCGCCGGTATCGATGCACTGCTGCGCAGCGCATTCGGGCGTGACAACGAAGCCGATCTTCTGCATGCACTGCGGGAAGACGGTCTGCTGACCCTGGGTGTGGTCGCCACCGATGATGAAGGGCTGGTGGTCGGTTACGCCGGTTTCACCCCCGTGGATGTGGAAGGTGAGGATTGTCAGTGGGTCGGACTGGCACCGCTTGCGGTGGCAGAGGCTTACCGTGGTCAGGGCATTGCGAAGCAGATGGTTTATGAGGGACTGGACAGCCTCAATGAGTTCGGTTACGGCGCGGTTGTGGTGCTGGGGGATCCTGAAATCTACGGTAAGTGGGGATTTAAACCGGCAGCAGAGTTTGATCTGCACTGCAAATGGCCGGATACCGCACCGTATTTCCTGATCTATCCGCTGGAAAATGATGCGGCAGACCGTTATCACGGGCTGGTTAATTTCTCACATCATTTTGACAGCTGTGAATAATCACCACCGTTAAGATATGTCGTCAAATCGGAAGGCTGGTCACTGACCAGCCTTTCTTTTTTCTGTTTTGTCAGCTGTTTGACCCGGTATTCTTCTTTTGACGCGATTGAGCGATCCGCCAGAGCGGCCTGATATACCACATGCAGCCCTGTTTTCCCCCGCAGATATTTCGCCCCCTTTCCGGACTGATGTGTCGCAACGCGCTGTGCGACATCACGGGTGATCCCTGTGTAAAGATATCCGGATTCTGTCCTGATTATGTAAAGAAACCACGTATTTTTGTCTGATGCTGTCGTCATTTTTGTTTAATCGTGCCTTTTTATGTTTGTATGAAAGGCGAATATTTTGTTGATTTCATTCGGGTAATAGTCACGCAAGTAACTAATTAATCAGTAGTATTTCACATGATAGTTCTTCCCGGTGATTAATTAAAATTTTTATCATCAAAATAATTGAATAAGTATGGCAAAAATAGCTAATTTTCTTTCCAGCGGAAAGCGCATAGTATGACTCACATCACAAAGAGAGACAAAAACGTCTCATGATACTAACGATATTCTGAGGAATAAAATTATGAAAATTTCTGCAATCATCCCTGCTGTTTTAGCGTTAAGTGCTGTTTCATTTGGTTCTTTTGCTGCAACTGAAGTTCAGCACAGCACTCAGGCTCCGATCGGTGTTGTCTCTGTCAGCGATGTTGATACCCTGGCTGACGTGACTGCTGCCTTATCCAAAAAAGCTGATGAAGCTGGCGCAACTTCTTTCCGTATCATCTCCGCAGGCGGTGAAAACCTGATGGGTGGTACAGCAGAACTCTATAAATAATCCCTGAGATTTGCCATACAATACAGCCCGTCTGACGGGACTGTCTGAACCAGCACCGGATGATATACTCTGTCAGCCGGTGTGGTTTTATTGGGGGTACTGTATGGAATTACCGCACGATTCAATCCTGTCTTATCTGAAGAAAAATCATGTCTTTACGCTGTGCGCTACCGCCGGAGATGACCTGTGGTGCGCTTCCTGCTTTTATGTCGCGGACACCGGCGCAATGATGCTTTATTTCCTCACTGAACCACATACCCGGCACGGTACGCTGATGCAGCAGAATCCGCTGGTGGCGGGAACCATTTCCGCACAGACGGTGACGGTGGCAAAAATCCGCGGGATCCAGTTCAGAGGAGAGGTTATGACATTGTCAGCGGAAGAGGAAAAACAGGCGAGAGCCCGTTACTGCCGCCGCTTTCCGGTAGCCATTGCCGCCAAAACCCCGTTGCGGGGGTTGCGGCTGGATGAGATAAAGATGGTGAATAATACGCTGGGGTTCGGAAAGAAACTGCACTGGTCACGGTTCAGCGCGGGTGTCAGCGCAGATAGTGAATGACCTGGTTACTGCTGCCGCGCCAGATCAGCATCGGGTCATGCAGATCCTGCACAAATTTCCCGTCGACTAACACATTGATATACTCAGTGACTTCCCGCTGGGCATCATTCAGTTCATCCAGTTTATAGCCTGTCCACATCCAGATATCTTTTTCCGGCGGGCATTCGCGGCGGATGCGCTGCACCAGTGCCAGAATCTCCGGCACATTGTGCGGATGCAGCGGATCACCGCCGGACAGTGTGATCCCCTGACGTTTTACGCGGGTATCACAGAGGTCGGCGATAATCGTATCTTCCAGTTCCCGGGTGTACGGCACACCGGAATCAGTGCGCCAGGTGCTCTGGTTATAGCAGCCGCGGCACTGATGCACACAGCCGGAGACAAACAGGGTGCAGCGTGTACCCGGCCCGTTGACGACGTCAACGGGGTAATACTGATGATAATTCACAACTCAGCCTAATTGTCCGTTATTCAGGTGCTTAACACGGCGTTTAACTTCTTCCTGCTTCCCGGCGTTAAACGGACGCGCATCCGGGCTGCCGAGGTAACCGCATACACGGCGGATGACAGAAACGCGGGCAGCATCGTGATTGCCGCATTTCGGGCAGACAAAGCCTTTGCTGGTACAGTTAAATTCACCGGCAAACCCGCATTCATAACACTCATCAATCGGCGTGTTGGTTCCGTAGTACGGAACGCGGTCGTAGCTGTAATCCCAGACATCTTCCAGTGCTTTCAGGTTGTGCTGGAGGTTCGGGTATTCGCCGTAGCAGATAAAACCGCCGTTCGCCAGCGGCGGATACGGTGCTTCAAAATCCAGTTTATCGTACGGATTGACCTTCTTCTCCACATCCAGGTGGAAGCTGTTGGTGTAGTAACCTTTGTCAGTCACACCCGGGATAATCCCGAATTCGGCAGTATCCAGGCGGCAGAAACGGTCACACAGGTTTTCACTCGGGGTGCTGTAGAGGCTGAAGCCGTAGCCGGTTTCGGTTTTCCACTCATCGGTTGCACGACGCAGGCGTTCCACGATGGCGACACCGAGGGCGCGGCGCTGTTCGTCGTCATACATGTGCGTTTCAGTGCCGGTCAGGGCATTGATGGTTTCATGGATGCCGATATAACCCAGTGAAATCGAGGCGCGGCCATTTTTAAAGATTTCGGTGACGGAATCATCCGCTTTCAGACGCACGCCGCAGGCACCTTCCATATACAGGATCGGCGCGACACGGGCTTTGACATTTTCCAGCCGTGCGATACGGGTCATCAGCGCTTTTTTGGCAAGCACCAGACGCTCATCCAGCAGTGACCAGAAATCCGCTTCGCTGCCCTGTGATTCAATGGCAATGCGTGGCAGGTTCAGACTGATAACCCCGAGGTTGTTACGCCCGTCGTGGATCATTTCACCGTTCTCTTCATAGACACCGAGGAAGCTGCGGCAGCCCATCGGGGTTTTAAAGGAGCCGGTCACTTTCACTACCTGGTCGTAGTTCAGGATATCCGGGTACATCCGCTTGCTGGCGCACTCTAACGCGAGCTGTTTGATGTCATAGTTCGGATCGCCGTACTGGTGGTTCAGACCTTTTTTAATGGCGAAAACCAGTTTCGGGAATACTGCTGTTTTGTGATTTTTACCCAGACCGGCAATGCGGTTACGTAAAATCGCCTGCTGGATCATGCGGGATTCTTTTGATGTGCCGAGCCCGAAGCCAAAGGTGACAAACGGTGTCTGTCCGTTGGCGGTGTGCAGTGTGTTGACTTCATATTCCAGTGACTGGAAAGCGTCATAGCACTCTTTCTCTGTGCGGGCATTGGCATAGCCTTCCGCATCCGGAATCTGCCATTCTTTTGCCGTTTTCAGATGTTTGTTATAGCTGGCCGTGACAAACGGGGCGAGAATTTCGTCGATACGGTTAATGGTGGTACCGCCGTAAATATGGCTGGCTACCTGGGCAATAATCTGTGCCGTTACCGCCGTCGCGGTAGAGATAGACTTAGGCTGTTCTATCTCGGCGTTACCCATTTTAAAGCCATGAGTCAGCATGCCTTTTAAATCGATCAGCATACAGTTAAACATCGGGAAGAACGGCGCGTAGTCCAGATCGTGATAGTGAATTTCGCCGCGTTCGTGAGAAATTACAACATCACGCGGTAAAATATGCTGTTTTGCGTAATGCTTGGCAACGATACCCGCCAGCAGGTCACGCTGTGTCGGGATCACCTTGCTGTCTTTATTGGCATTCTCGTTGAGAATGGACATGTCACTCTGTTCAACCAGCCCGCGGATCTCGTTATTCAGGCGGCCGCGCAGTTCACGCGCCACGTCACGGTCATGACGGTATTCGATGTAGGTTCTGGCTAACTCTTTGTAATCTCCGGACATTAACTGGTTTTCAACGGCGTCCTGGATCTCACCGATATCGACCTTTTTCCGGTCACCCAGCTGGGAGGCTACCCGGGCGGCAACCTGAGAGCAGTAGTCATCATCATTAACGCGTGCGGCTTTGGCGGCTCTTTTAATGGCATCCCGGATGCGTGATTCATCAAAATTAACCTGACATCCATCACGCTTAATCACGATAGTGTGCACTTTGCTTCTCTCCGGCAGTTTGGTTATCCACAGGGCAAAACCTGTCATAATGCGGCTTCATGGCGTTGTGGATAACACTGTGAATAAATACTATATCTAGTGTGCTTTGTATTATATAGCACTAGATATAGATTTCCTCCGGAATAAGGCGATTGAAATTGATTTAAGTCAAAGAATTCTGGCGACATCAGGCAAACCGCACACTCCGGTTAAGTGTAAAAATGTGCGGTTTGATTGCTGAAAATTATATTAAAAGTTATTTCTGTCACTTATCAGCGCTGTTTTTATCATCTTTGAAGACGAAAACATAACCGATGCAGGCAGTGAGCAGTACGCAGATCCCCGCAGCGATAGCCAGCAGGAACCCGGCATCAATGCCGTAAGTATCAATGATCATACCGACTCCGGCAGAGCCGAGTGCCACACCGACCGCCAGCCCGGTGATGAGCCAGGTAAAGCCTTCTGTCAGCATATTAGGTGGTGCCTCACGCTCGACAAAGCCGATAGCGAGGATCATGGTCGGCGAGAAGAAGAAACCGGCGACAAACATGGTCAGCCCCAGCCCGGTCAGGTTGGTGACCAGCAGCAGCGGCAGAGTGGTCAGCAGTGTGGCGGCGGCGGTGAAGACAAATTGTTTTGTATAGCTGAACGGCAGCCGGACAGCACCGAAGATAAACCCGGCGATACAGGAACCGGCGGCATACACAGACAGAACGTAGCTGGCACCCTCCGGATACCCCTGTGCATTGGCGAAAGCGACAGCCAGCACATCCACCGTCCCGACAATCACCCCGAGCGCAAGCAGTACCACCATCAGCAACTGAATCGCAGGCAGGCGCAGCACGGTACCTTTTGCCAGCCCGTCGCGTTTATGCACCGGTGGTTCAGTCCGTTTCTGACAGACCACCAGCGCGGTACCGATGATCAGGAAAATAATTGCCACCAGCGGACCGGCCTGCGGGAACAGCGCGATACAAAGTGTGACTGACAGCGGCGGCCCGATAATAAAGCTGATTTCATCCAGCACCGACTCAAAGGAGTAAGCGGTCTGTAAACGCGGGTCACCTTTATAGATATGTGTCCAGCGGGCGCGGATCATGGCAGGCATGCTCGGGATCGCCCCGACAAAAACAGCAGACAGCCAGATTGCCCAGTCAGGAGCATCATAAACTGTACATAACAGCAGGGCGGCAGTCGCGGGAACACTGATCACCAGCGTTTTCGGCAGGATCCGGTTCTGTCCGTAGCGATCCACCAGCCGGGCGATCAGCGGGGCGCAGAATGCCGCCGAAAAGGTATAAACAGCCGCAGTTACCCCGGCCATAAAGAAAGAATCACGCAATTGGGCAATCATGGTAATGATCCCAATCCCCATCATGGAGACGGTCATCCGCGCGATAAATCCCGCCCCTGAAAAGGCTTTGGTGCCGGGATGCTGAAAGATGACGCGATAAGAGCTGAACATAACAACCTCACAGATATCCGTTATATTACAGACGGATATAATTTTTAACTGCCGGAGATAGCCGGCTGTAATGCAATTAACATACATTGCGTATGTGAATCTATTGACATACGCGATGTATGTCAATAAAAAAGTGCTATAATCCCCGGCTGAAAGAGCTGATCGCAGGAGTAATGAAATGAGCCACAAGCCACGTGCAGAGATGATAGAAGAAACGCGGACCAAGCTTATCCGTGCTGCACGCCAGCAGTTTGGTAACGCCGGGTACGCCGCGACTGTGATGGATGACCTGACGGCTCAGGCGGGTCTCACCCGCGGGGCGCTGTATCATCACTTTGGTGATAAAAAAGGGCTGTTTCTGGCGGTACTGCAGGATCTGGACCGGGAGCTGGATGCGCGCCTGGATACCGCAGAAAAAGATGAAGCGGATGAGTGGTCAGCTTTCAAATCCCGTTGTCAGGGCTATCTGGCGATGAGTCTGGAACCTGAAGTCCAGCGGATCATGTTCCGCGATGCGGCCTCGGTACTGGATTTCTCCATTCTCAAATCCCACGAACTGGCCTGTGTGCAGGGGATCACCCGGCGTCTGACACACCTGATGGAAACCGGACGGATAAAACAGGTGGCACCGGATGTGCTGGCACTGTTTATTAATGGCGGGCTGTATGAATGTGCGATGTGGATTGTGCACAGTGATAATCCGCAGGCTACTTATGAAAAGGTCAGAGTCTCTTTTGATCAGCTTCTGGAAAATTTACGGGTATAAAATGAGGTGATAAATTTTAATATTAAAATTTATCACCAATAAACATCCTGTTATTTAATCAGCTCAATAAAATGATAAAAAATAACGAAATACATTAAATTTATATCGTAATTTAACAAATTTTTTATCATTTAAAATCAATGAATTAAAAGTTATTAAATAGAGATAAAAGAGTCGTCTTACGTAAAAATACCTGAATTGATCCTCATTTCATTATTTATCTTTCAAAATCCGCGCCCGGGATTTATACATAAATAAACCACGTAGTTTCTCTGTCGCGATTAATTATCAGAAGGTGGTGATAATATGAAAATAAAGACGATCAATACGCTTCCCTTTTATATCCTTCCTGTACTGCTTCCGCTGACGGGCCATGCGGCCACGATTACCTGTGACACCACACTCTATTTCTGCAGCAGTGCGGAGGGGGATGATGTGGTGGTGACAACGGATAAAACCGCGGGTCTGACGCCATTACAGGGCTATGGTGTCTATCTGAATAACAGCAGCTATAACCTGAAGAATATCAGCATTACCACAACAGGCAGTCAGGCTGATGCCATATTCAGCAACGGCAATAACGGCAGCCGGTTTATTTCCGCCGGTACCGTCAATATTAAAACGACCGGTGACAGTGCGGACGGTATTAATTTAGGAACCCTCGGCGGGCCGCGGGGATCGCTTTCACCGTCGATCAATATCGTCACTTTCCTTGGTAAAAACGGTGTTATTGAAGCGGAAGGTATGGGTGTCCGTGCGAATAATAATCTGGGCAAGGGATCACAGAGTGTTATCGTGCTGGGGGACGGTTATACCATCAGACAAACCGGCAAAGAGACCGATAACAGCACGGAAGGAACCGGTTATGCGGTTTATGCCGGTAACCGTGATGAGGATATCGGCGGGTTTGGTTTCTGGGATATGATTTTAGGGAAAAGAAATAATAACAAGGGTGACTCTTATGTCATTATCGGCAGCGATGCCACTATCTCTTCTTCCTCAATTTCCAGCCGGAATTACCGCAGTGCGGCAGTCTATGCCAATAAAGGCGGGCTGATTCAGCTGGGGAATAATGTCACTGTCAGAGCACCATCCGGTGAATATTATCTTTTTGCTTCCGCAGAAAAACAAAACCCGGGAACCAACAACGCCAATGATACGGCAAAGGTACGGCCGGGTACTATTTTACTGAACGGTGATGTGGCCTTCAGGGAGGTGGCAGATACCGCCAGCGTGGTCATGCACAGTAAAGGCGAAAAATCGCTGATTAAAAGCGGCTATCTGACGTATGAGATTGATAAAGACGGTTTAAAGATTCAGAAAAATATTCAGGAGAGCGGCGGTAAATTCACGCTGGACGGCACCCTGCTGGCATCAGAGGGAGGGACGGTTGCACTGAATATGCGGGACGGTTCTTATTTTAACGGTATGACCCGTATTGATAATGATCAGTCGGTGATTGACCTGTCTGTAAGCGGTGCCGCCAGCCGCTGGCAACTGGCCGGTGACTCGTCGCTGACACAGTTGTCGCTGACAGACGGGGCGGTTCTGCTGGCGCACCATGAGAAAGATAATGTGGTGACACCGCTGACGCTGACCGGGAATGTGAACAACCACAGCGGGATTATCGATCTGGCCGGTAATAAGGACCTGACGGCAACGGACAAGCTGACAACCTTTACGGTCAGCGGGAATTATCTGGGCGGTACCGCAAAACCGGATACAAATAATGCGTATCCCGGCAGTAACGGTGTACTGCGGGTTAATACTCTCTGGAACAGTGATGACTCCTCGTATACCGATAAGCTGAACATTAACGGAACGGCGGATGGTTTCACCCGTGTGGATATTAAAAACGGGATAATCGGAAATGTGGCGCAGGGTAGCGCGGATAAATTTTCTGTGCCGGTGGTGACCGTCAGTGACCATACCGCAGGATCGAATGCTTTTTACGGTTTTGCAGATACCTCAGGGGCCGGGCAGGCGTTACTGGTGCAGAAAGATGATCATAATTATGTCTGGCGTCTGCCGAAAAAAGATGCGGATAAACCCGGTCCTGAAAAACCTGACCCGGTAAAACCGGAGGTACCGGCCTTTAACCTGATGCCGCGTGCCAATATGGAACTGGGCTATAATCTTGTTCGTTCTCTGCATGAGCGCAGCGGCGAGCAGCAGACTGCCCGGTGGGGCGCTTCCGCGCAGAGTGATAATCAGGTGTGGGGAAAACTCATCGGTAATCTGGAAAGTACCGACGGGAAAAACCGTTACGGATATCAGTCCAAATTAGGGGGTGCGCAGTTCGGCTATGATTTCCTGATCACGGAAGATGCAGAAACCAAAGCCCGCCGCCACAGCGGTGTGATGGTGACCTACCTGAAAGATAATCTGAACTTCTATGACCGGAAATCCGTCCGCTTTAATAAAGCAGCAAAAGAGTATGAAAGCTATGAAGCCCGCAGCGGTAAAGGGCAGACTGATACTGTTGCTGTCGGCGCATACACCACAGCATACAGTGCAGAGGGGGCGTACACCGATCTGGTGGCAAACCTTGATTACAGCCGTAACAAGTACACCTCGGGCAGGGAATCGGAAAGCAGTAACCACTCGTGGGGGATGGTGCTGTCCGCTGAGGCCGGTAAACCATTTACACTGACACAGGATGAGCAGACCGGCAGCAGTTGGATAATTGAGCCGCAGGCCCGGTTAATCTGGCAGTACCGGACATTCAGCTCGTTTACCACAGATCATAATATTAAGGTGGATCAGGATAACCGCCACGGGTTACGCGGACGGGCCGGGGTAAGGCTGGCACGGCATTCTGGTAAACCGGGCACGGCGCCGGGAACACTCTATTTTACTGCGAATGTGATTCAGGATTTTGTTAATGCGGATAAGGGCACCCGGGTCGGCAACAGTTATGTGAAAGAGAAAACACCGGGCACAACCGGCGAACTGGGGGCGGGTCTGCAACTGCCGCTGGGTGACAATGCTTTCATGTATACAGATGTGCGTTACTCACACTCACTCGGCAGCAGCCGGGGCGACAGTGAAGGGGTCAGCGGCAATATCGGTATCCGCTGGCAGTTTTGATCAAAAAACCCCGCACAGTGCGGGGTTTTCATTATCGTTCTCAGAAAGCGCAGTGATTATTTACGGACTGCGATTGCTTCGATTTCTAATTTAACGTCTTTAGGCAGACGCGCAACTTCAACGCATGAACGTGCAGGGTATACTGCTTTGTGCTCATCAAAGAAAGCAGCGTATTCTGCGTTCACAGTAGCAAAGTCGTTCAGATCTTTAACGAAAACAGTTGTTTTCACGATATCCGTAACGTTCAGACCAGCCTGTTCGATGATAGCTTTGATGTTGTTCAGTGACTGGCGTGCCTGAGCTTTAACATCGTCGGCAACTGCACCGGTTTTCGGATCAACAGGGATCTGGCCTGAAGTCATTACCATGTTACCCAGGTCTACTGCCTGTACATACGGGCCGATTGCTGCTGGTGCGTTTTCTGTTGCGATTACTTTAGTCATTACGGACTCCTGTAGGATGATTATTGCTGTTAAGCTTTTAAAAACGCCATCATTATAATCGTCTGATTTTCCCGGACAACTGACCTGGATCTATCTTATTGGTTATTAATGATTGCGTGGTGATCAAATTCTTTCTCACAGTACTTACAGATTAACACAATTTCCTGTGCAATGGACTTAACAGTAAAGCTGCTTTCCACCGGCTCATTGTGACTGATGCAGTTGCCGTTCGGGCAGACAATCACCCCTTCAATGCGTTCCGGCAGGTTAATCGGCAGTTTTTTAACCACCTGATAATCTTCGATAATATTAATTGTGGCTTTAGGGGCATAAAAGCCGAGCTGGTTGGCCTGCTCCGGTGTCAGGAAGGTATCTTCCAGTTTAATCAAATCTTTACGGCCCATATTGTTAGACGGCAGGTTCAGCCCGATAGTAATACGGCTGTCCGTCTCGGTCAGACGGAAAAAGGAGAGCAGTTTAAATCCCACATTTGCCGGGATATGGTCGATAACGGTGCCGCATTTGATGGCTTCAACCAGTAATTTATGATCCTGAGTCATGATGTGCTCCTTAAGCCGGGAAAGTTTCGTTTAACACCAGAGATAACAGTGCCTGACGGGCAAAGATCCCGTTACCGGCCTGCTGGAAGTAGTACGCGTAAGGCGTTTTATCCACATCCGGGGTTATCTCATCGATGCGCGGCAGCGGGTGCAGCACTTTCAGGTTCGTCTTCACATTGGCCAGATCAGCCGCACGCAGCACAAACTGAGCTTTGACATTGGCGTATTCCGACGGGTCGAGGCGCTCTTTCTGCACGCGGGTCATATACAGCACATCCAGCTGCGGAAGTACCTCATCAATAGAATGATGTTCGCTGTACGCCACGCCGTTTTCATCCAGCATATGCAGGATGTGATTCGGCATTGCCAGTGCCTGCGGGGCAATAAAATGCAGGTGGTTGCCGCTGAATTTTGACAGCGCCTGTGACAGTGAATGTACGGTGCGGCCGTATTTCAGGTCACCGACCATGGCGATATGCAGGTTTTCCAGGCGGCCCTGGGTTTCCTGAATGGTAAACAGATCGAGCAGGGTCTGTGTCGGATGCTGGTTTGCACCGTCACCGGCGTTGATCACCGGCACCTTACCGGAAAACTCAGACACCAGCCGTGCTGCACCTTCCTGCGGGTGGCGCATCACGATGGCATCCGCGTACTGGCTGATCACGCTCATGGTGTCTGCCAGGGTTTCGCCTTTTTTGCCCAGCGAGGTGTTGCTGCTGTCTGCAAAGCCGACAACAGACGCACCCAGGCGCTGAATGGCGGTTTCAAAAGAGAGCCGCGTGCGGGTTGAGGCCTCGAAGAAGCAGCTGGCGATCACCTTTTGCTTCAGTAATTCAGGCTGAGGGCGTTGTTTCAGCGCCGCGGCAGTGTTTAATACCAGTTCCAGCTCATCACGACTGAGATCGTTAATCGAGATGATATCGCGCAGGTATAACGGATTTGCCATTGGGGTCTCCTCATGTGTTCGGCCAGGCAAAAAAAAACCCCTCAATTGAGGGGTTCTGAAATAAATACGGGGGAATGGCAGACATCGCCGCGCTGCGGCTGTCCGTGATATGTCACATTGTCCGGCACCGGTTTTACGGTGCTGATAATCACAATGACCATTGTTTCCTCCCGACAAAATTGCGGGGCATTATACGTAACCTGCAAGCGGACGCAAGCGTTTGGTATCACTTTTTTGAGTGAAATTTATGCAACGCTGCCGGTGAATCTAAAATTGTATGTTTTTTGAAAGAGATGCAACCATCACCGCTTTGATGGAATGCAGCCGGTTTTCTGCCTGGTCAAACACCACACTGTGCTTTGATTCAAACACCTCATTGGTGACCTCAATACCGCTGGTAAAACCGTACTCTTTCGCGAGGGATTGCCCCATGGTGGTTTCCGTATCGTGGAATGCCGGCAGGCAGTGCATAAAGATAACATCCGGATTGCCCGTTTTATCCACCACATTCTGATTCACCTGATACGGCGTCAGCAGTTTAATCCGCTCTGCCCAGACTTCTTTCGCCTCGCCCATGGAGACCCACACATCGGTGTACAGCACATCCGCATCTTTTACGCCCTCAGCCACATCGGCGGTCAGGGTGATTTTACCGCCGGTGAGTTCAGCGGCTTTGCGGCACTGCGCGATAAGGGTTTCTGACGGCTGACACCCGGCCGGCGCGACCAGGCGGACATCCATCCCGGTTACGGCAGCCATTTCAGCGATGGTATTGCCCATGTTATTGCGGGCATCGCCTAAATATGCAAATTTCACTTCGGACAGCGGCTTTTTCACATGCTCCTGAATGGTCAGTAAATCCGCAATCAGCTGTGTCGGATGAAACTCATCAGTCAGTCCGTTCCAGACCGGAACACCGGCGTATTTCGCCAGCACTTCGGCGGATTTCTGGGAATAGCCGCGAAACTGAATGCCGTCATACATCCGGCCCAGTACCCTGGCGGTATCTTTGATCGACTCTTTATGGCCTATCTGGCTGCCGGATGACCCCAGGTATGTCACCTGTGCGCCCTGATCGTAAGCACCCACTTCAAAGGCACAGCGGGTCCGGGTGGAGTCTTTTTCAAAAATCAGCGCAATATTTTTGCCTTTCATCAGCGGCTTTTCGGAGCCGGTTTTTTTGGCGTGTTTCAGATAAGCAGAAAGATTGAGCAGTTCTTCGATGTCGGCAGGTTTATAGTCAAGCAACCGCAAAAATGACTGTTGATAAAATGGGTTCATATTCCGTCTCTCCGATGAATTTATATTCAACATAAATCAATAAAAATTCAATTGCAACACCGGCGGGAAATTCTTTTTTATTATGGGTGGCTCAATTGGCGCGGCTGTGGGAGAATGCGCGGGTATCACTTATCAGAGGACATGGCCATGTCAGAATTAGATGCGTTTTTAGAAGAACAGCGCGAAGAAACCCGTGCGATTATTGCAGAACTGCTGGAAGACGGCAGCGATCCTGATGCGCAATACACCATTGAACACCATTTTTCGAGTGAGAATTACGACAAGCTGGAAAAAGCGGCAGTTGAAGCTTTCAAACTGGGTTATGAAGTGACAGATGCCGAGGAGCTGGAAGTGGAAGGCGGCCAGGTGGTGTTATGTTGCGATATCATCAGTGAATGCGGGCTGACGGCGGAACATATCGATGCTCAGGTAGAGCAGCTGGCGCGTCTGGCAGAAAAAATGGATGTGGATTACGACGGCTGGGGCACCTATTTCGAAGACCCGGATGCCGAAGATGAAGATGATGACGACGATGCTGATGAGGCGCCGTTACACTAATCATCTGCCATGACTGAAAAACCTGCCGCGGCAGGTTTTTTTGTGCCTGTATGTCAGAGGATCATGCAGTAAAGACTTTCAGCATCCGGACTTCACAGTCGCTGTGGCCGGTATCACCCAGCGGGGCATCAAGGAAGATAAACCCGAGTTTTTCATACAGCTTAATGGCGGCCTGAAGATCTGCGGTGGTTTCCAGATAGCACTGGTTGTAACCTTCCGCTTCGGCAAATTCCAGTGCCTGGAGGGCGATTTTTTTCGCCAGACCTTTGCCGCGCAGGCGGGAGGAGATATACATTTTCTGTAATTCAGCGGTTTTCCCGTCACCACCGGCAAGGCCGGAAACGCCGCCACCGCCGAGGATTTCCCCATCCATCTCAATGACCCAGTATGCGGCACGCGGCTGGCTGTAAACCTCGTATAACGAGTCCAGAATCGGGTCAGCGACCGCAAAGCCTTTGTCTGCGGTCAGGCCGTGTTCGGCAGAGACCTCACGGATAACCTGTGCGATACCGGGGTTATCTTCCGGACGGATCAGACGGAGGGTGTAGTTTTCTGTTGTGCTGCTTGTCATGGATATCATTATCTCATTATTTTTATTGTGAAAAGTAAAGCCGGGGGATAAACCTGAAGGGCGATTACTGTGGATATCGTATGAAACGATAAATATGATAATAAATAATTATCACGCAAAGTAAACAGGCTGAATAAGAGATAAAAAAAACCAGCCCGGAGGCTGGTTTTATAACTCATAAGGTCAGGATCACAATGCAGCGATCGTGGCTTTCTGAGCAATCAGTTTTTCTTTCGCTTCACGGTTTGCCGCGAGACGCTCGCGCTCTTTGGCCACCACAGCTTCCGGCGCACGGCTGACAAAGCCGTCATTCGCCAGTTTACCTTCGATAGCCGCGATTTCTTTCTCCGTTTTTTCCAGCTCTTTATCCAGACGCGCCAGTTCGTCGTCTTTATTGATAAGATCAGCCATCGGGATCAGGATTTCCGCGCCTTCCACCAGCTTGGTCACGCAAACCGGTGCAGTTTCGCCTTCGGCCATCACACGGACGGATTCCAGACGCGCCATCGCTTTCAGGAAGTTGCTGTTTTCCGCAACACGGCGCTGTGCATCAGCACTTGCCCCGCGCAGCATCACTTCCAGCGGCTTGCTTGGTGCGATATTCATTTCAGCACGAATATTACGTACCGCAACGATTGTCTCTTTGATCCACTCCAGGTCACGCAGTGCCTGTTCGTCGTTCAGAGAAGCATCGTATTCCGGGAACGGCTGCAGCATGATGGTATCGCCTTCTGCGCCGGTAACGACTTTCACGCGCTGCCAGATAGTTTCCGTGATAAACGGAATAATCGGGTGTGCGAGACGCAGCAGGGATTCCAGCACGGTGATCAGGGTATGACGCGCCGCACGTTTCTGTGCATCGGTCCCTTTATGAACGGCCGGTTTGGACAGCTCAAGATACCAGTCACAGAACTGGTTCCAGGTGAATTCATACAGAATATTAGACGCAATATCAAAGCGGTAGGTATCCAGCGCTTCGCGGTATGCTTTCACGGTATTGTTGTATTCTGCGAGGATCCAGCGGTCGGCCAGGGAGAATTCCATCTCGCCGCCGTTCTGACCGCAGTCTTTCTCTTCGGTATTCATCAGCACGAAACGGCTGGCGTTCCACAGCTTGTTACAGAAGTTGCGGTAACCGGACAGACGTTTCATATCCCAGTTGATATCGCGGCCGGTAGAGGCCAGCGCCGCCAGGGTAAAGCGCAGGGCATCAGTACCGTGGGCTTCAATCCCTTCCGGGAACTGTTTTTCAGTCCGTTTGGCGATTTTTTCCGCCATCTGCGGCTGCATCATGTTACCGGTGCGTTTTTCCAGCAGTTCAGGCAGAGAGATACCGTCGATCATATCCAGCGGGTCAATGACGTTCCCTTTGGATTTCGACATCTTCTGACCTTCCTCATCACGGATCAGACCCGTCATGTAGATGGTTTTGAACGGGATCTGCGATTTGCCGTTTTCATCTTTGATGAAGTGCATGGTCATCATGATCATGCGGGCAATCCAGAAGAAAATGATGTCGAAGCCGCTGACCAGCACGCTGGTCGGGTGGAATGCTTTCAGTTCCGGGGTATTTTCCGGCCAGCCCAGGGTGGAGAATGTCCACAGACCGGAGGAGAACCAGGTATCCAGCACGTCTTCGTCCTGGCGCAGTTCAACCATCGCCGGGATATTGTTTTCGCGGCGGACTTCGTCTTCGTCGCGGCCGACATACACGTTACCCTGATTGTCATACCAGGCCGGGATACGGTGACCCCACCACAGCTGACGGGAGATACACCAGTCCTGAATATCACGCATCCAGGAGAAGTACATGTTTTCGTACTGCTTCGGTACGAACTGGATATCGCCGTCTTCCACCGCTTTGATGGCTTCTTTTGCCAGCGGGGCAGTGCGCACATACCACTGGTCGGTCAGCATCGGTTCGATAACCACGCCGCCGCGATCGCCGTAAGGTACGGTCAGGTCGTGCGGTTTGATCTCTTCCAGCAGGCCGAGCTCTTCGAACTCTTTGACGATCGCTTTACGGGCGGCGAAACGCTCCATGCCACGGTAAGCGGCCGGGATTTCACTGCTGCAGGCGTCAGTCACTTCGCCGTTGGTATCAAACACTTCGGCTTCGGTACGGATGTTGCCGTCGAAGTCCATGATGTTAATCATGGTCAGCTGGTGGCGTTTACCGACTTCATAGTCGTTGAAGTCATGTGCCGGGGTGATTTTCACACAACCGGTGCCTTTTTCCATATCCGCGTGTTCATCACCGAGGATCGGAATACGGCGGTTGACGATCGGCAGAATGATTTCTTTACCGATCAGATCTTTGTAACGCGGATCTTCCGGGTTAACAGCCACACCGGTATCACCGAGCATGGTTTCCGGACGTGTGGTGGCAACTACCAGGTAATCTTTACCGTCTGCGGTTTTCGCGCCGTCTGCCAGCGGATAACGGATATGCCACATGAAGCCTTTGACTTCGCGGTTTTCCACTTCCAGGTCAGAAATTGCGGTGTGCAGTTTCGGATCCCAGTTCACCAGACGTTTACCACGGTAAATCAGGTTATCTTTATACAGACGGACAAACGCCTCTTTTACGGCAGCTGACAGGCCGTCGTCCATGGTGAAGCGCTCGCGCTCCCAGTCCACGGAGTTACCCAGACGGCGCATCTGGTTGGAGATATTACCGCCGGATTCTGCTTTCCATTCCCAGATTTTATCGATAAAGCCTTCACGGCCGTAATCGTGGCGGGTTTTGCCTTCTTCTGCGGCGATTTTGCGCTCAACAACCATCTGTGTCGCGATACCGGCGTGGTCAGTCCCTGACTGCCACAGGGTGTTTTTACCCTGCATGCGCTGGTAGCGGATCATGGTATCCATAATGGTCTGCTGGAAAGCATGGCCCATATGCAGGTTACCGGTGACGTTCGGCGGCGGGATCACGATACAGAAGCTTTCTTTGTCTGTTCTGCCGTTCGGTTTGAAATAGCCGCTTTTTTCCCAGTGGGTATATAGAGGACCTTCGATTTCCGCAGGATTATAGGTTTTATCCAGGGACGGCTCGCAGGCCTGTTGGTTGTCGGTTGTCTTTTCCATTTTTAATCTTTGTTTATCAGTAAGCTGGCGGCGTGGCCATGGTCATCGTAAAGCCGACGCTGCGATAGATTTTATATCGCTCGCGCGCCAACTGTTTTAAGTGTTCATCGATAGGCACAAAGTCTATCACTTCACGGAAGGTTGTCGCAAAATCTGTGAACTGCGGCAGCAGGGCTATCAGCAAATCACGCGGGGAATTTCCGCGTTTCTGCGGCCAGCACAGTTCAACCGGTGCGCCGTAACGCGGGCCTTCACCGGCCAGATTATGCGGAACAAAGGCATCGGGCTCCCGCGCCCAGAGGGCTTCGTCCAGTTTCTCCGCCTGCTGTTGTGACTCACAGGCGATAAGCACCCGTTTCCCGCTGCGCCAGGCTTCACCCGCCAGATGACAGGTCAGCCACTCGTGGGCCTCAAGGTCATCAAAAGGGGATGGCTGTTCCATCAGGTAGAAGGTGGCGTTTTTCATAATATCTCTGATAGCAGAAAAGGGGATTGCTCAGGATAGCACAATCCCCCGTTACCTTTATGCTTTTTCCGGGCCGCAAAAGCCCGGCAATTCCGGTCAGTCGTCGGTGCTGATACCCGCACGATTTAACAGGAATTGTGACAGCAGTGCAACCGGACGACCTGTCGCACCTTTGTTTTTTCCGGAGCGCCATGCGGTTCCGGCGATATCCAGATGCGCCCAGTTATAACGGGTGGTAAAACGGGACAGGAAGCAGCCCGCGGTGATAGCGCCGCCGAGACGGCCGCCGGTGTTTGCCAGATCCGCAAAATTGGACTCGATCTGCTCGTAGAACTCTTCTGCCAGCGGCAGACGCCATGCGCGGTCACCCGCCTGTTCAGAGGCATTCAGTAACTCGTGCGCCAGCGGATTGTGGTTTGCCATCAGGCCGCTGAAGTGGTTACCGAGTGCGACCATGCAGGCACCGGTCAGTGTGGCGATATCGATAACGGTTTCCGGATCAAAACGCTCGGCGTAGGTCAGGGTGTCACACAGTACCAGGCGGCCTTCCGCATCGGTATTGAGCACTTCGACTGTCTGGCCGGACATGGTGGTGAGGATATCCCCCGGACGATAGGCATTGCCGCCAGGCATGTTTTCACAGCCCGCGAGAATCCCGATCACATTGAGCGGTAAACCCAGCTCCGCCACCACGCGCATCACGCCGTAGACTGTTGCCGCGCCGCACATGTCGTATTTCATCTCATCCATGCTGTCAGCCGGTTTGATGGAAATACCGCCGGAGTCAAAGGTCAGGCCTTTGCCGACTAACACGATCGGACGTGCTTCCGGATCCGGATTACCTTTATATTCAATCACCGACATCAGGGATTCATTGCGTGACCCCTGGCCGACGGCCAGATACGCCAGCATCCCCAGTTCTTTCATCTGCTCTTCGCCGATGACACGGGTACTGAGCACCGGAGAGTTGCTGTCTGCCAGCTGACGCGCCTGAGATGCCAGATAGGCGGCATTACAGATGTTCGGCGGCATATTGGCCAGATCTTTCGCGGCTTTGATACCGGCGGCAATCGCCAGACCGTGGCTGATTGCTTTTTCACCGGTCGGCAGTTCGCGGCGGGTCGGTACATTGAAGACCAGCTTGCGCAGCGGACGGCGTAATTCGGTTTTGTTACTCTTCAGCTGATCAAAGACATAGAGAGATTCTTTGGCTGTTTCAACCGCCTGCCGGACTTTCCAGTAGTTATTGCGGCCTTTGACATGTAACTCGGTCAGAAAACAGACGGCTTCCATTGACCCGGTTTCATTCAGGGTATTGATGGTCGTCCGGATAATCTGTTTGTACTGGCGTTCATCCAGTTCACGTTCTTTCCCGCAGCCGATTAACAGGATACGCTCGGACAGGACATTCGGGACATGGTGCAGAAGCAGTGACTGCCCGACCTTGCCCTCCAGCTCGCCGCGGCGCAGCAGAGCACTGATGTAGCCGTCGCTGATTTTATCGAGCTGCTCCACCACAGGAGACAGACGACGCGGTTCGAAAACCCCGACCACAATACAAGCACTGCGCTGCTTTTCCGGGCTGCCGCTTTTTACACTAAACTCCATGCGCTCTCCTGAATCTTAAAGACAAAGACAACTGCTGCCGCTAAAATGTAGCGTTCGCACTAATCTGCACCATCGATTATAAACAGTTTATGATAAGCTGTGTGCGCACTTTATGAGTCCTGAATCTCATGAAAATTCCGTTTCTTTCCTGACAGGAAGGAAAAAGCGTAGTCTGATACCGGAATCATCCTCAGGCCGGCAAAATAATGCACACAAATAGTCAACACAGAACGAAGTTAGCTATTTTCATGCAAAAACACAAGTTTTCACAGGCGTATTAAGCGTGATCATTATTAGATATCTGGTAAGAGAAACATTAAAAGCACAGATTGCGATTCTGTTTATCCTGTTGCTTATCTTCTTTTGTCAAAAACTGGTTGAAGTCCTGGGTGCCGCCGTTGAAGGCAGCATCCCGGCCGGACTCGTCGTGTCACTGCTGGGGCTGGGTATCCCGGAGATGGCGCAGCTCATTCTGCCGCTGAGTCTCTTCCTCGGGCTGCTGATGACCTACAGCAAACTCTATACCGAAAGCGAAATCACCGTGATGCATGCCTGTGGTCTGGGTAATAATGTGCTGGTGAAAGCCGCTATGATCCTGGCGTTCTTTACCGCCATCGTGGCGGCTGTCAACGTGGTCTGGCTGATACCGTGGTCATCCCAGTATCAGGAAAAGGTCCTGGAGGAAGTCAGAGCCAACCCGGGCGTGACCGCGATGGTCGGCGGGCAGTTTAAAGTCTCTGATGACGGCAGTATGGTGCTCTATCTCGGGGATGTTGACGGTAATAAGTTCAGTAATGTCTTTATTGCCCAGCTCTGGGCGAGAAACGAACAGCGTCCGTCCATTGTGGTGGCGGACGGCGGCCATATGACCGAAAAAGAGAACGGTAATCAGGTGGTGGTGCTGGATAAAGGCACCCGTTATGAGGGAACCGCGTATCTGCGTGATTTCCGGATCACGGATTTTACCGATTATCAGGCGATTGTTGATCACCGTGATGCAAAAACCGGTGACAGTAACTACCAGCAGATGACGCTGTCTGAACTGTGGAAAGAAACCGATAAAGGTGCCCGCGCGGAATTCCACTGGCGTCTGACTCTGATCTTCTCCGTGGTGGTGATGGCGCTGATGGTGGTACCGCTCTCCGAGGTAAACCCGCGTCAGGGGCGCGTACTGAGTATGCTGCCGGCGATGCTGCTGTATCTGATTTTCTTCCTGCTGCAAAGCTCGCTGCGTTCAAGCGGCGAGAAGGGCAAGCTGGATCCGATGATCTGGCCGTGGGTGGTTAATCTCAGTTATCTGGCTCTCGCGGTGGTGCTGAATCTGTGGAATACCACAGCCGTCCGCCGCCTGCGCTTTGGCTCTGCCCGTGTTCAGGGGGTTGCCTGATGTTTAAAGTACTTGTTCTTGACCGCTACATCGGGCGGACGATTCTGCAATCCATCATGATGACCCTGTTTATGCTGGTGTCATTATCCGGGATTATCAAATTTGTCGATCAGCTGCGCAGAGTCGGCCAGGGGGAATATTCCACCTGGGATGCCGGGCTGTATACCATCATGAGTATCCCGAAGGATATTCAGATTTTCTTCCCGATGGCAGCACTGCTCGGGGCACTGATGGGACTGGGCGCACTGGCGACCCGCAGTGAGCTGGTGGTGATGCAGGCTTCCGGTTACAGCCGCCTCCAGGTGGCGGGGTCGGTGATGAAAACCGCTATCCCGCTGGTGATCCTGACCATGATTGTCGGTGAATGGCTCGCGCCGTCCGGTGAGCAGTGGGCACGTAACTACCGTGCACAGAAAACAAGCGGTGCGTCTCTGCTGGCAACCAATCGTGGTATGTGGGCCAAAGACGGCAGTGACTTTATCTATATCCAGCGCGTTGACAGCGAAACCCAGCTTAAGGGCATCACACTGTACCGGATGAACGATGACCACAAACTGAAATCCATCCTCAGTGCGGCGGCGGCAGACTACAATTCGGATTCCGATACCTGGACACTGAGTCAGGTACAGGAATCCATTCTGCAGGATACCTATGTGATTGCGGGTGAGCAGAAACTGTCGATGACCTGGCAGACGCAGATGACCCCGGAAAAACTGAGTGTGGCTGCACTGGACCCGGAAGCATTGTCGATAAGCGGCCTGTATCAGTATGTTGATTACTTACAGCAGAGCGGGCAGGATGCGGGACGTTATCAGCTGAACCTGTGGAAAAAAGTGTTCGCGCCGCTTTCTGTGGCGGTCATGATGCTGATGGCGCTGTCGTTTATCTTCGGGCCGCTGCGTTCGGTAGCGATGGGTGTGCGGGTTGTGACGGGGATTGCCTGCGGATTCGTGTTCTACGTTTCCAATGAGATTTTCGGCTCTCTCAGCCTGACCTACAAGTTCCCGCCGTTGCTGGGTGCACTGCTGCCGAGCCTGCTGTTCCTGGCGATCAGTTTATATATGCTTATCAAACGTAAGTAAGCCGTTACGGATACCGGTATCCGGAGCCGGTCAGTGTATGCTGACCGGCTCTGTCATTTCAGCGGCCGGTAATCTGTTCCCACGGGCATGCTCATATGTATCACAGGTAATTACGGGTATGCAGATCTGCCAGGGAGCGGACCAGGTCATTGACACCATTCGGTAACGGACTGAATTTACTGCCGTCTTTGCGGGTCATCACCACGAACACACCGATATTTTTCTCCGGTATCATCGCCATATAAGTATTAAACCCGCCGCCGCCGCCGGTTTTCTGATAAATCGCCGGAATATCCCCGACCGGTGCCAGATACACCCAGCCGAGACCCAGACCGTCGGCCTCACCGGCAACGTCCATCCCTTTGATCTCATTCAGATGACCACGTTTAAAATAGATGGTTTGCTCTTTGGTAGCCGTCGCTTTGCGTTGTGTATTACCGGAAGAGAGGAAGCGCTGCATCCACTTCTGCATATCCGCCGGGGTGGAATACACACCGCCGCTGCCGATAGCCGCCAGCGTGCTGTAACAATCACTCGGTTTAAACCCGACCATCAGCCGCTTACACTGCGCGGCAGACGGATTATAGGTGGTATCTTTCATACCCGCCGGTTGTGTCACATAGTGGCGGAACAGCTCGCTGTACGGACGATTTCCGGCTTTTTCCAGGGCATCTGCCAGTAAATCATAGGCCAGATTGGAATACGCGGCTTCCGTTCCCGGCTGGGCCGTCAGTTTGGCGGTTTTCAGCCAGGTCCAGCGCTGATCACGGCTCGGCCAGGTAAACACCGGACGGCCCCATTTCCCGCCGGGCTGCTCACGCGGCAGGATACTGGTATGACTCGCCAGGTGGAACAGGCGGATCGGCTTACCGTTATAGGACGGCACGGAGGACTGTTTATAACTGTATTTCTGCAGCGGATCATTGAGATTCACCAGGCCGTCATCCGCCATCTTCACCATCACTTCGCTGGTCATCAGCTTACTGACAGACGCAATGCGGATCAGCGAATCCGTCCGTGGCTTAATACCATTGCCGGGACGGGTCTCGCCGTAGCTGCGGTGAAAAACTTCGTTATTATCAATCACCACCATAAACATACCGCGGGCATCGGTTTCGGAGAAAATCTTCTCACCGATCTCATCGACCAGCTGCGGTGCCAGCTTTAGCGCTTCCGGATTGCTTTCAACAATAGACCAGTCAAGCGGCGGACGTTCGGCAGGCGCTGTACTGTGTTTCTCCGGCTGCGAAGAACAGGCGGACAGCGCGATAGCCAGCAGCGACAATGGCATCAGGCGCACAATATGACGGTGTAATTTACTCATGATAATTCAACAGCCTTCCATGCAGACACAGGGATATGACACTGTAAGTCAGTTATTTTTTGAAGATACGTAACAGGATACCAATGACGATACCAATAAAAATACCTGTCGCAACCCATCCGGCAAAGCCCATACCCACCTCACATTTATCGGGAACCGGAGAGGATTATATAAGCAATTGTATTGATGTCTATTCATCCGGGGCACAATCGCGGTAAATAAAAAAATATTATTATTCAGTGCGGAAATAAAGCAGAAAGCGCCCGCCGCCGCACAAATCCCGTATCCTGCTGAAACGCCGTCTTTTTAACCACTCAGCAAACCGCCTCAGTGATAGTTGTTGCACCACAGAGTGCCGCAAGTATAATAACGACGTTTTCCAGAACACACTTCTGTGCCGGAGTGGCGGAATTGGTAGACGCAGTTGATTCAAAATCAACCGCCCACGGGCGTGCCGGTTCGATTCCGGCCTTCGGCACCATCGGAACATCAATAGACGTCAACGGACGTCTTTTTTTGTGCCTGAAATCCAGTATCCGCAAGGCTTTCCTCGCTTTTTCACTCAACCTAAGTCAACCTGATTCAATCTACATCAACTTACTGATGCGGGTACAACTGCGGGTATATCCCGGTTCGATAATGTTTGTACCCACACAGGACCCTTGAAAGGATACTCATCATGGCTCTGAGTGATGTGAAGGTTCGTTCGGCTAAGCCTGAAGCAAAAGCCTACAAACTAACTGACGGTGAAGGCATGGTTTTGCTGGTTCACCCTAACGGTTCCAAATACTGGCGGCTTCGTTATCGTTTTAGTGGTAAAGAGAAAATGCTGGCACTGGGAAAATATCCTGAAGTTTCGCTGGCGGATGCCAGGGCACGCCGGGATGAAGCCCGTAAGCTGTTAGCAAACAGCATCGATCCCAGTGAGAACAAGAAAGCCGTTAAGGTAGAGCAGGAGCAAGAGGCGATAACGTTCGAAGTGATAGCCAGAAAGTGGCACGCCAGCAATCAGAAGTGGTCGGCATCGCATAGCGCTCGTGTATTGAAAAGCCTCGAAGATAATCTCTTTGCTGCCATCGGTAATCGGAATATTGCTGAATTGAAGACACGGGATCTGCTTGTACCCATCAAAGCCGTCGAGTCATCCGGGCGGCTCGAAGTTGCCGCCCGTTTACAGCAGCGTACTACCGCGATTATGCGCTTTGCTGTACAAAGTGGTTTAATCGATTACAACCCCGCACAAGAGATCGCTGGAGCGGTCGCCACAGCTAAACGGCAGCATCGTGCGGCTTTGGAGCTTAACCGTATACCTGAATTACTTCATCGCATAGATCACTATTCTGGCAGACCCTTAACTCGATTGGCTGTTGAACTCACTTTGTTGGTCTTCATCCGTTCAAGTGAGCTGCGTTTTGCCCGTTGGTCAGAAGTAGACTTTGAAACGGCCATGTGGACGATCCCCGGTGAGCGTGAGCCACTGGAAGGAGTCAAGCATTCTCAGCGTGGTTCGAAGATGCGTACTCCACATCTTGTTCCCTTGTCGCGGCAGGCTCTGACCATTTTGGAACAGATCAAAAGCATGAGTGGGAATCGAGAGCTGATTTTTGTAGGCGATCATGATCCGCGTAAGCCGATGAGTGAGAACACGGTGAATAAGGCTCTGCGAGTGATGGGCTATGACACGAAAACGGAAGTATGTGGACATGGCTTCAGGACCATGGCGTGTAGTTCTTTGATTGAATCGGGATTGTGGTCGAGGGATGCGGTGGAGCGGCAGATGAGTCATCAGGAACGTAACTCTGTACGGGCGGCTTATATCCATAAGGCGGAGCATCTGGGGGAGAGGAGGTTGATGCTGCAGTGGTGGGCGGATTATCTGGATGCGAATATGCAAGAAGTTATCTCTCCCTTTGACTATGCCAAAACTAACAACCCATTGAGATAAGTTGGAACGAACCACTTCATCAATATTTTAAATAAGACACTTCCACCAAGGGAAACCAATATACCTTAAATCGCCGGGATAATCATAATGATGTATATCCCGGCGATTTACTTAACCGGGGTGACTGTCTAATCATAGTGAAAAGTAAGATCTTTGATGATGGTTATAGGTCGTTGGGTGTTGTAATAATAAATACCGGTAAATGCGGGTGATATCCAATCAGAAATGGATGGCAAGATTTTGGTTGTGGTGAGTGAGGCGCAGTATGGATCTGGGCTGCGCCTCGCAAAACCCGTTGGGATTATTTGACCGTGACCTGCCCGTTCATAAGTAGAGGGAGGAGCCAGTCGCGAAGTTTTTCCAATTCTGAATTCTCCTTAAGATTCATTTGTTTTTTCTGGTGGAGCGGCATCATAATATCATGAAACATTTTTACGAGATCTTTATGCGGAACGCATACATGATGTTTTGTTACAAAAGAATCAAAAAGTAAATTTTTTATGCCACTAGTTTTACCTTCCCAGCCAAATAAAACTCCTTTGTTGTAAATATCATTCCATGTGTAGGCAAAGTTATAGAAATACAAATTGTCTTTGAGAGTAATTGCCTTGCAAAAATTAGAGCATATAACTGGGTGAGTGAAACGTTCCAACATTTCTTTAGTAATAAAGGCCATGCGTCCAGTCGATTGTGTAGGACTTCCACCAGAGATTTCAATAACAAAATCGTAAGTGGATAATAATTTTTTTTTGTTTTTTCCCAAGATGTATCTAACTGGCATCGATGTATTACCATAACCATTCAAACCATTAATGTCGGCACCTCTGATACAATTAACCTGAAGTGTATAATTCCCTTCTCTATTTTCTTTCCCCCAATCTCCCGTTTTATCATTAGCAATCCAGTCTGATAAAGTATTTACACTCCAGTCCGCCGGAATTTCCCGTTTCAGTATGGCGTTATACACCATCTTTCCGTCAGAGGTTTTATACGGTTTTCCATTGGTGTCTGGGAAATCAAACTGTACAAACCAGTAGTCGTACAGCGTTTTCGCCATCGCTTCCAGTTCGGCGTTGATGCGGTTGTTGAGGGCGATTTTTTCGTCAATATTCCTGAGAGTGCTGGCTATTTTTCTTTGTTCATCCAACGACGGAAGGCTTATTTCAAACTCAGAACAATCAGGTACTCGAATATGACTGACAATTGAACCAGTGCTATCATGTCTGCGAAATTGGTATTGCAAATCCGGAGATAAAAATGAATACAATAAAAAAGCTGAGTCCAATTTTTGGGGATCAGCTCTATATTGCATTATTCTTTGACCAAGAAATACAGTGTCCGTAAAATCAACATAGCCGACTTCTCCCATCGGGGCTTCGCGAGTTAACAATACATCGCCCTTGTCAACAGTTGCACGCCGAGTCCATTTTTTAAACGTTTCTTTCTCAACATAACGACATCCCGTCAAATTAATTCGGCCACCTTTAATATTTGGCGTGCGAATCATCTTGTAAGGAGTTTCGTAATCAACACTAGGTGCGGTTTTGTTAACACAATCAACAATAAGCTCACATAATTCAGCTATTTTAACCCTCGGCCACTGATTATACTTCATACTTCAGCCCCGCCATCTGCTTCTTAATCTCCGCTTCCAGCTTGCGCGACTGGCTAAACAAACCCTCCAGATTCTCCGTAAACCCTTTCATCTTTGCGGCAAACTGTTCTGGCGTCATATCGGTGTATTCAATTTTAACGTCGAAATACTGCCCTGCGCTAAATGAGTAATTTTTCGCGGCGATGTCGTCATAGCTGACTACCACCGAGAAATCCTCTTCGCTCCACTTGTTGTTGAATACTTCGCAGATGCGCTGCTCTTCTTCTTCCGTCAGTACGGTTTTCTGGTTTTTGCCGTCCTTGACCTTTTCACCTAAATTTGAGGCGTCGATCAGCACCACTTTCTCTTTGTTGCTGGCGTCAATAAACAGGATCGACACGTTGGTGCCGGTGGTGGCGAAGATATTCGACGGCATGGAAACCACGCCCGCCAGCATCCTGTTTTTCACCAGATGTTCGCGAATCCCTTTATCAATGCCCGACTGCGCGGTGATAAACCCGGTCGGCACCACCACCGCCGCCTTACCACCCGGTTTCAGCGAGAAAATGATGTGTTGCAGGAACAACTGGTAAATTTCCATTTTGTCCCTGGCTTTGGCTTTGATTTTCGGTATCCCGGCAAAGAAACGTTGCTGGTTTTCTTTGCTGTCGAGATCGTCGCGGAAATCGCTGAAATCCATTTTGAACGGCGGGTTGGAGACGATGTAGTCAAAGCGTTTCAGCGCGCTGCCGTCCTTGTGAAACGGATGCAGAATGGTGTTGCCCTGGATAACGTTGGGGATCGAATGCACCAGATTGTTGAGGATCAGGTTCAGGCGCAGCAGGCTGGAGGATTTCTGCGAGATATCCTGCGCAAAGATGCTGCAACGATCTTCGCCGATGGCGTGCGCCACGTTCATCAGCAAGGTGCCGGAACCGGCGGACGGGTCGTAACAGCTTACGTCGCGCACCACACCCTGCTGCGCTTTTGGCACTAGGATTTCCACCATGATGCGCGCAACGGCGTGGGGTGTGTAGTATTCGGCGTATTTGCCGCCGGAGTTGCTGTTGTAGTCTTTAATCAGGTATTCAAAGATAGTGGCGTAGAAGTCGAATTTCTGCGTGAAGATACGTTCGAAGCTGAAATCGGCCAGTTTGTTGATGATGGCGCGGCAGAAGTCATCGCGCTTTGATTCGTCGGCGATGTACTGGCTGAGGCGCTCAAACAGCACCACTTTCGCGCCGCCGTCGGTTTTGACCGCGAAGACGTCATTGTTGGTGGCGGCGATGTCCATCAGGGTGTCGTCAAAAGTGGTGGCGAAATTCGCCTCATTTTGACGGTTGTATAAATACTGAATGAAGTGATGCGGTTTCAGACGGGCGGTGTCGGCGCTCATCTTCAGTTGCAGCTTGTCACGCTGTTCCTCACTCATCTGATTAAGCGCGACTTCCCATTTTTCGGCGCTGGCGATGCTTTTATCCACCTTTTTGGCTTCAAAGGCGAATTTGTCGTTTAGGAATTTGTACAGGAATGCCTGCGTGATGATTTTGAATTCGTTACCGTCGTTGCCCAGACCGTAGTTCGCACAGATGCTTTTCAGGCTGTCGATCAGTGTTTTGGTTTTGTCTCTAAATTCCAGTTCTACCACTTACGTGCTCCGGTATTAAATTCGTTCAGGTATTCCGCCACAATCAGGCGGTTAATGTCGCCAGCCGCTTTCGCACTGAGGGTGATGTGCTGCTGTTCTTCAAAGTGATCAAGTACACATGACACAATCTGGCGCTCAAAATAGCTTTCATTGTTCAGTATCTGGCTGTTGTTCAGCACTTTTTCATCCGCATCCAGCTTAACGCCAAGCAGTGCTTCGAAGATTTTACGCTCTGGTTCGCTCAGGCCGCCGCGCTCGCGCAGGCGTTTGTGGGTACGCGCGTATTTCACGTCGCCCCGGTATTTCTGGCGCAGCAGGTTGTTCTGGCGGTTCAGCTCTTTGATGCGGTCATGAATTTTATTAAGTGTGCCGATATTCGCAACCATTTCTTCCTGCGTGACTTCGCTGAGCTTCTTTTTCTTGAACAGGCGCTCCAGTTCGTCTTTCAGGCTGACAAACTGCGGATCCTGTTGATCGAAATTTGCGGCCAGCGCCTCGCGGGTACGGCGCAGTGTTTCTTTCAGTTCGTCGGCCAGTACCAGCTCTTCTTCACCCACTTTATGGAATTCAAAGATCACCTCTTCCAGCGCCCGGTTCAGCAGGCCGGAGAGGTCAACGCCCTGTTCCAGATCCGCTTTCAGGTTGAGTAAGTCGAGGCGGCGGCTGGCTTCGCGGTAAAGGATGTTGAGTTTGTTGAAGTCCAGCGCCTGAAGAAATTCAGTGTTGCCCTGGAGGCGGATGAGGTTGTACAGGCTGCGGGCGTCGGCGAGCGCGTTTTTCAGCGCCAGCGCGGTATCCCGGTCCTGGATCTGGTTTATCTGGTCAGTGAAGATTTCCGCGTTTTCCGTGTCGAAGGTAAACAGAACGTCTTTGATGTGTTCGATTTCTTCGCGGATTTCTTCCGCCGATTTGAACAGGCGGGAGTAGTGCTCCATTTCGTCGCCCAGTTCAGCCTGTAACTCTTCAAAGTAGGCTTTGTTGGTGGCGTCAAATTCCTGGCGGATGTCGGCGAAGTCCACAACGTAGCCGTAGCGGAAGTGGTTGTACGTACGGTTGACGCGGGTCAGCGCCTGGAGCAGGTTGTGTTTTCTGATCACTCGTCCGAGGTAGAGTTTTTTCAGCCGTTTGGCATCAAAGCCGGTGAGCAGCATGTTGTAGACGAACAGCAGGTCAATCTCGCCCGCCTTAAATTGCTCCACCCACTCTTTGCGTTCCTGCTTGCTGCCGATGTCGTGCAGGATCAGGGCGGCGCGTTTTATTTTCCGCGTTTCTTTGGCGTGGATCTGGTAAACGGCGGCGGGTTCTGCGGCCTGTAATACCGGCATTTCGTCGGTGACGTCATCGGCGACGGTGGGTGATTCGGCGTAGTCAGTGTTGAATAACTCAAACATCTGTTTGGCCTGTTCAGAGCTGTCGCAAATCACCATGCCGCCGATGGTGTCATCATTCAGCGCGCCCCGGCTTTTGGCAAAGTCGGTGACGATGTAGTTCAGCATCGGTTTGACGAAGCTGGGATGGGCATAGATGAATTTGCGATCCACATCGCCCATTCTGACTTCCACCTCTTTTAGCGCCTGTTGCAGGATCATCCGGTAGTTGGTGGCGATCTCTTCGCGGATCAGGCGCAGCGTGTAGCCATCGGCAATGGAGGCGTTGTAGTAGTATTTGTGGATGTAGTCGCCGAAGATATCACGGGAGTTGTAGTCCGTTCCCAGCAGCGGCGTGCCGGTCAGGCCAATTTTGATGGCGTTGGTATCCGACTGGCTTAAGTTCGCCAGGAAGCTTCCTTTAGGGTTGTAGCTGCGGTGGACTTCATCGAGGAAGTACACGCGCTGGATGCTGATGTCGTAGTCTTTGGTGGTGACTACGTCCGGGTCATCGCGGAATTTCTGGATATTGACGACGGTGATTTCCGCTTTGCCGTGGTGGTTGTGCAGCGCCTGCGTCGCTTTGATATCGCGGGTGAAGGCTTCGCGGGAGTCGATAAGGTGAACGATTAAGCCACGGGCGGAAAATTCACGCTGCGCCTGCTGGAGCAGATCCAGACGATCAACAATAAAGTAGAACTTTGGGATCACCTGCTGATTTTGGAAGTAATCGGTCAGGAAGCGCACGTTGTAATAAGCCAGCGCGGTTTTTCCGCTGCCCTGAGTGTGCCAGATGATGCCTTTTTTTACGCCAGCTTTGAGTTTACGTTCGATCGCTTTGGTAGCGAAGAGCTGCGGGTAGCGCATGATGTGTTTCTGGATGCCCCCCGACTCGGCGACGAATACCAGTGCATAGCGCAGGATAAATGCCAGCCGATCGCGGCTTAACAGCGCGGTGCAGAGGCGGTTGGTCGGGCGGTTGTGATCTTTATTGGTCTGAAATTCTGGGTTGGTGCGGATTACTTCCAGGTTGTTGTCTTTCAGGATGGCGATTTCGGTTTCTTCTGGCAGTGGTTTCAGTAACGCCGTCAGGTTGAAGAGTTCTTCTTCGCGAAAGTAGTTGAATACCGGGTTGCTGTAAGAGCTGCTGGCATAGAAAGCCCCCTGAATCGGCTCCGGGTCGCTGTCGTCATACTCCATGTTGTTGGAGAAGATCATGAACTGGGTGATATTGGCGAAGCGTTTGAATTTGGGGTTCTTAAAGCGTTCGTTGATGCGGTTGCGTTCTGCGACTATACCTTCGCGGTTGTTGGGTTTTTTTACTTCGATAAAGATCAGTGGCATGCCATTGATCAGTAGCGTGATGTCCGGGCGGAACTCTTCATCGCCGTTTTCGCAGGTTAGTTCGGTGACGACATGGAAGCTGTTGTTGTTGAAGTTGTCGAAGTCTATCAGTTTGATGCCGGAACGGTCGCTGAGTTTTTCGAAGAAGGCGCGGCCCAGGTCGTCGTTGTCGAGAAGCAGCGTGAGGTCTTTTAACAGGCGCCCGATGTCGTCGGGCGCAATTCCGGGGTTAATTCTGCCAACTGCAGCGGTGAAAAGGTCAGGAAAGATGTTGGTTTCTTTGTCCCAGTGTTGTTCTTTCAGAGACAGGTAGCGGTAGCCCAGCCGTATCAGGTGGAGGATGACTGGGATTTTTACCCGGGTGTCTTCGGTGAATTTCATCGTAAACCCTGTTTTGATTTTTATCACGTCTCAGGCCATGCAGCGCCCCTTAATCCCAGAACGGCTGGCAGTAATGACTGTTCAATTGATATCTATGTTACACGTTCTCTGTTAACTGCCCGAGTACATTTCTCGCGCTTTACTCGAAATGATAATCGCCATGACAGACTCTGAAATTTATCGCGAAAATCATGAGTAGTTGTAAAGTTGCGTATTCCGCTCTGATCGATCATGTTTCGCCTGGAACATCGATTAGCTGTTCACCGGAAATCAACGTTCATGTCAGATCCGAATACGCGGTTCAGATAGAAGAACAGCAGTCTGTTCCGGTTCTGCACAAATCTCTCAAATAACTAGTGAAGTCACAGTTAGTGCAGACTAAAGCTCTGCATGGCACGAACCTTAAGAGCGGTGAAACCATCCACGAAGATCGCTCAACTTGCGAATACGGGTTGTGGTGGATCAGTAAGTTAGGACGCTCAGGCAGTACTTCTAGCCACTAGCGGGCAAGCTGAATCGTTATCAGTCTCAGCCACTATGCATCATCAACATGTGACGTCTCCCGAGCCACACCTAGCGTAAGGCAGTCGGTAGCGAATGTTGGCGCAATAACTTGCCCATCCGCAATCAAACTCCAGTTTGGAAGAGCAGTGACTGAAAATATTACTCTTCAAACAACTTCTCCAGGCATTTAACTTCTTGTAAAGCTTCTTTATTCAGAACATCAAAATACAACCAACCATTATTGTTATTTCCTGTCAGATCTATTTTCCAGTTGGTCTTTACGTACCAGGCCAAAGCAGCGCGACATGTAACAGAATGCACATTACCGCTGATCGAAAACTCGCGAGAGATTTTATCGACAATCTCAGGTTGAAGATCCTTTTTGAATGCAATGATAAAGGTAACCTCCTCATTCCATTCTCTGTCCGTCAACTCTGCAACCGTCGGCAGTATCGATTCCTCTTGCTCAACATCAAAAATTCTCGATAACTTAAAGTTTTTAAACCCACTCAGTTTTGGATCCGAATCGTTTCGATCATAAGCTCTGAAGTACCAGTTTTTCCGATCTACAAATAATGCTGATGGAAATAGTATCCGTTTGCCATGCTCGCCACTTTCTGAACCATATGTGCATTTGATCGCATAGCGGCCTTTTATTGCCCTAGTGACAACATAGACCTGTTCTTCTTTCAAACGCTCGGGTAGGTAAAGCGGGTCTATCTCATCAATCGGCAGCATCGGACGTTTTTGCATCAGTTCCGAACGAGAGAAACCATACTGGATCAGATTCAGCGCCGTATGAACACTAATCTGCACCAATGGAGTATAGGTACCATGAGAAATAATCGTCCTTTTGGTTGCCGTATCAATACTACAGTTACCTGGCTTGAGTTCCCGATATAAAGCAAGATCTTTTGAGGCTGCAGCCTGTGCAACTTTGAACTCAGCCATAATTTCGGCCCTGGATATGCTGCCGAGGTAGCGTATACACAAATCTATGTACGCCAGTCGCTCTGCCTGAGGAAGCGAATAGGCTTCAACAAGCAGTTCCAAATGAACGTCATGAAATTCTGTCATCGTAACACTCCGATAGATGATATATTAAGTATACTGTTCATTATCACATGTTGATCTACTTCTTGCAATGAGTTAGGATTGACACCTGTTGATAAATTGATCATCAGCAGTATCGTTCTGGAGGAATATTTGGATAGAGCAATTGTTCTGTATGAGTATTTCTTCTGGAAGGGATGGTGAAGGTTGTTTGCAGACAACCTTCACCAGAAAAACAAAACCTCTGCGGAGGAATAATCCGCCACTTGAGCCCTGCTAATCGCATTTCGAGTATACGTTATTCACAACGTAATCGACAAGCCTGGCTCCAGTAACGGTACTAATAAACCGATTTGGAGTAACTGATGGAAAAAGTAACCGACCAGTATTCACCCGAAATTGCACGGCATAAGCTCAATGCTTATTTTTCAGGTAATCTCATCATGCTTGACGTGATAAAGGGTTTGCAAAAATCAAGCCTGTGCGTATTTGCAGCCTTATGTGATGGAAAAACGATCACTACTGCAGGGTATGAAATTAATGCCGATTTTAGTGTTAAGCGAGCCTCTGCGGTCATTCACTCCTTGAAGCTGAAGAATCTCCCTGTCTCAACAAATTCCGTTTCAACGGGCTCTGATGTTGGTGGAATCACCAATCAGGCGGTTTTTTTCATCAGTAAAGAGGATCTTCATTCTCTGAAGTCCGATCCGGAGAAGATTATGAGAAAATGCGCAAGGCTACACGCGCAACATAAACGCTCACATGCACAAAGGGACATTGCTCGTCTATGCAAGGAGTTTGGTAAGGAAGCGATACTTAAATTAGTAAACCAAGCTGCAGCCAACCCTAAGATGCCTCCTGATGGGATGAGCGCATGTTAATCGTGTTAGGGGCTTTCTGCCCCTTTTTACACTAACTACAATAGCTGTATATCAAGGATATTTCAGGAGAGATTAACGTTTATGGCTACTCTCGTTTTTTCCTATTCTCATGCAGATGAATCCTTGCGTAACGAGCTCGAAACGCATCTCTCACCGTTAAAACGCATGGGAACAATCAGCGCGTGGCATGACCGACGTATTGCTCCTGGGCAGGAATTTGAGCATGAAATAGATCGCTATTTCGCCGAAGCCAATATTATTCTGCTGTTAGTCAGTAGCGACTTCATTGCATCGGATTATTGCTGGAATATTGAAATTAAGAATGCAATGGCGAGGCATGAACGAGGGGAAGCGATAGTCATCCCGGTGATTTTGCGCAATTGTGCCTGGCACAATCTTCCTTTTGGTAAGCTACTGGCCGCAACCAAAGATGGGAAACCGATTACTCAGTTTCCCAGTCATGATGACGGGTTTGTGCAGGTTGTTGATGCAGTATCAAAGGCTGCTGCCCGTATTGATACCAACAATTCAACCCAAGTGTCCCACGCTTCAACTTCATCAAAGGCTCAACTATCACCGTCAGTAAATACAGTTTTACAGCCCCGATCCGGCAACCTCTCGCTTCCAAAAACATTCAGCGATCTCGATAAAGACCGGGCTAACCGTGAAGGTTTTGAGTATGTTGCACGCTATTTCGAAAACTCTCTCTTCGAGCTAAAACAACGCAACCCAGGTATAGAAGTGGAATTTCAACCGGTTGACTCCAGCGCGTTCATCTGCGCGATTTATTTACACGGTACCCGGACGGGGCAGTGTGGGGTCTGGCGTGGTGACAGACTCCATGGGGTAGGCTCAGTCTGTTTCAGTCATGATGGCATGGTTCGAAACAGCTACAACGAAAGTCTAAGTTTGGCGGATAACGGTCAGTCTCTGGGTTTTCGCACGATGATGGGGTTCACCGGAAACAGTCATAACACATTACTGACTAATGAAGGTATGGCAGAACATTTGTGGGATATGTTCTTTAAATCCGTAAAACAACGTATGTCCTGAGGACCGGGAGGCAACAATGGTACAACTCAATCTGGTAAAAGTACTGCTGTTGAGCAATGAACGCACTGGCGATGTCCGCTATGAGATTTTCTCGAAGGAAGGTGAAAATCCTGACTATCCGGAGAAAATCATCGTTTATCGTGAGGGAAATATCGGTGAGCATGGTGAGCGTGGCTGGATCAAAACTGACGATGTTATAAGTCTTGAACACTTGGGATTTCAAACCGGTAAGGGATTCCAGACAGCAATAACCTATCACATGCGCCCTGCACGAGATATATGTTCAGCAATAGCTGAATGCCGACAGCACTTTCAGGAAAAGTTTTGTTCTGATAGATAACAAGGGTTTTGTAAAGCACACTCGCGTTCAGTTCTTCGCGGAAAAGTCGGGAGTTATTGATTTCTGCTCTTGCAATCAGCTCAGCATCACAGTGAGCACCAACATCAAAGAAGACGTTAAGAATAGGTGGCTACATCGCTGATATTCAACGGAATGAGCATCAGCCCGATAAGGATCTGAAACGTATAAAGACAGCTGCAGGAATACAATACAGATCACGCGGGTCTTCCAAGCTGACAGCCATTATTCAAGAGCGATGTCGCAGCAGTAATTGAGTTGCCAACTGGATTCTTCAATACTGTAAATGCCCGTCCCACATGAAGCACAGTATTTATCCCCACCGTAATGAGCACTGCACCAGACACAGTACCAGGAGCTTGTTATCACCGGAACATCCAATCCGTCGATAATGCTGCGTAACTTTCTGTGGCGAGTTTCCGCGTTGACTTCCGGAGTTTTTTGGTTTTGAGTTTTTTGAAGGTGGCAAGGATGCAGTCGGTGAGCAACAGCCCTTCGCGGGTGTAGCATTCATCGGCGGTGACGCGGCCAGACGCATCGCGGACGTGCGCGATTCGGCCACCTTTGGCGAGAATGTGTAAGGTACGTTGTTCCTGACGGGATAAATTCATACTGGAAAACCTGTTTAATCATCATGTGCAAAAAGTGCAAACACACAGCGGTGTACGCATTCGATTTCGGCGCATTGATAATCAGTCCTGCCTGAAAAGGTCGGCGAGCTGATTATCGGATGATTACATTCTCCAGCATCAAAGCCTCGGGGTTAGTTGAAAGGTATAAACGGTGCCTATCCTAGCGCAGGTTATTAACAATGCAAATACGCGTCAGGGATAATGAGAACTCAGTCAAAATTTGTAGACATCAGATGTCTGTCAGGCAATAGGTGTCTGTAAAAACAATGGTCGTCCCTGACCGCTCTGGTTTTACATGTCTTTAAACAGATTATGGATGCTTATTTTTGGCAAGGGTGGCCATGACAATAAACAGGACGAGCGTGACTGCCGCTGCTGCGCAGAGTGTTACCGAGACACCGTTTATAAATGCTGATTTTCCGGCGAGGATCACCCCGTCAGCAATCCCTGCTGGCAGTTCGCTGACGGCAATAAACGTCTGGTCAAGGCTGTCCCACGCCACGGGCGCAAGTGAAGCATTGTCCGGCGGCGTAAAGGAACGGGTGTAAACCGATGCAATCACGCTTCCCATCACGGCCACGCCAAGCGTCCCCCCAGTTCGTAGGAAATACCTTCCAGGGCACCGGCCATACCCGACTTGTCTTCCGGCGCATTGATCATGATAAGCGTGGAGCCTACTGACATAACGCCGCCAAAGCCAAACCCCGTCAGCCCGAGTGCTGCCAGCTGCCAGAGCGGAAGTGAATGCATCCATGCCAGCGTATACAGCGTCAGCCCGGCCGCCGCGATCCCGAGCGTGAATGTCATCATTCGCTCAACACCAAACCGGAAAAGAACGGCGCCCAGCAGTGGCCCCGCCACAAAGGACCCCACCGCGACCGGCATGACAAAGAGGCCGGTCTGTAGTGGTGAAAAGGAACGCACAAGCTGAAGCTCCTGGCTCAGAACGAACTGCAGACCCACCACCACCACGCTGGCACAGAATGCCCCGGCAATCCCGACTGAAAAGCGTACATTGCGGAAAAGGGTGAAATCAATCAGCGGAGAGGGAAGTCGTGCCTGAAGGTGTAAAAACCAGCGAAAGAAAACGATCCCCGCGACCACCGCAATGGCCACTTCATCCCAGCTGATGCTGTTCTTCAGGACGCTTTTTATTGCATACAGGGAAGATATCAGCGCAACGGTAAGCACAACCGTGGTGAGTAAATCCCAGTGTCGCTCTGCATTTCCGGGAATATTAGGGATCAGAACAAATGTGAACAGCAGTGTTAACAGCACCACCGGCACGCTGATAAGGAATACCGATCCCCACCAGAAATGCTCCAGAAGCGCTCCTCCCAGGAGAGGTCCCAGCGCAGCAGCACTGGCGGTGACCGCCCCCCAGATACCGATTGCGACGGCACGCTCTTTATCTTCGGTGAATACAAGACGAATAATGGATATGGTCGCCGGTAGCATCATGGCCGCTCCCACGGCCAGTACCCCCCTGGCAGAAACAAGCCAGCCTGACGACGGGGAAAAAGCTGCCATTACCGAGGCTAAACCGAAAATGATAAGCCCGGCCGTAAATACCTTCCGGTGACCGATCCGGTCGGACAGGGTGCCGCAGCCTGGTAACAGACCGGCCAGCACCAGAGAGTAGGTATTTACCATCCAGAGCTTCTCTGCATTGGTGGCGTTCAGCTCGCGGGCCAGTACGGGGAGGGCTACGTTCAGTACCGTCATATCCACCACCACAAGAAACAGAGCGACGGATACCAAAGCAAGCACAAGCCAGGGATTTTTTTCTGATATCATTTTTCTGGAGTCGTCATGTTAATGAGATAATTTCTGAGCCATTCAAAATGGCCGGGAACAACGCCGTACATCTGGCCCATCCAGACGCTATCTGCGGCGAAGAGGGCGATTTCCAGCAGTGACGCTGTTTCGCCATGACGCATGACCTGGGCATTAAACCACTCCCCCAGATCTTCCTGAGCTGAGGGTCCGTTACCGGCGCGAGCCACACTAGTTCAGTCGCCTGTATTTCAGCACGAACTGCTGATAAAGGGTCTGCCTTATTAAAAGTCCTGTTTTCAGTAAAGGTATTCAGATTTTTCCTTCATGCTTATGCAGCAGTGACAGAGGGACCCAGCCGGTCTGCCCATCAGAAAGTCGTTCACACCACATCCAGCCATTCATTGATCTCAACCCGTCAACCTCATCACCTTTCTTCACCTCTAGCTCCCGGGCGGTGTAATCCTCCATTGCGATACCCCGAAAAGTCCCCTCGAATCTAAAGAAAACCTGTGCAGGCACCCAGCCACCGGTACCACCGGGAACGATGCAGTAGAACCAGTTATCCCACCCTTCCTCCCCCACATATTTCTCTCGAATTGTCAGATAAGTCCCTCGAGTGAAAGAGACAGGATCAGGATATTCGCTGATATGCCGGCCAGTGGCTATAAACCTCAGTGGTGCTGTCATATATGCCTCCTTTTTGGCGAGTGCCAGAATATAAAAAGTGCCTCGCTGCACGGAACACGAGGCATTAAACAGGGAGGTAGGAAGAGTCATTCATTATAAGTATTCACTGCCTGCAATATAAATATTTTTCTTCTTATTATCTTGGATTGCTTTTCAAAACTGGATCTTTAACCAGTCTGTTCCGGTGTTGACCTTATTCTTCTCTGTGCGGAAGGTTACTGATTACGCAGAGGTATTGACCATGCGTTATTCCATACTTCTTGCCAGACTGTATTTTTTTTGCTGTATGGAGCCTTTGCTACATGACGCTTTAAAACTTAACCCATGAGCCACTGGATTATATTTTTTCTTGCTCAGCCCAGAGAGTAGTGATTACGGGTATAAACATCTACTCCAGTGGCTAAAAAATACTTAATAATATATTTTTAGTCAATGGAAAATATCACATTTTTATAAATAGATTCTCTCGCTCTACCCGGTCAGGAATTAAGTATAAGGCGCGCTTAATAATTTGAAAGTGAAGGGTTAAAGTTCAATTAAAGGCAGGGAAATATATAGTCCTTATTATTCTTAATATTACATGGAAGGGGGTAATAAATATTCGTAAAAAATTTCATTATTACCATATAAAATACGAGCAATAATGCTATCTGAAAGGAGGTCATTGTTTAAAACACATTAACTCATTTGCACTGCAACAGATATGCCGTCAGTTATGAGCAAATCGTCAGTTTCAAGAGTGGTTCAGAAATGGCTCATCGGGTTCCTGTATGGAGGCGCATGCAGCGTGATCGTTCTCATGCTGACAATCCATACTACTCAGTTACTGTGATACCGACATAAGCCATCAATGATGTAGCCTGCTCGTCATCAATTTTGACTCCCTCAAGATTGGTGCGTCGGATATCAAGTTCCCCTGTAACAGCTCCCCTTAGATCGCAGTTCGTCACATCAGCAGAGCGCCAGTTGAAGTTGGTGAAATCACCACCAGACAGATCTGAGCCACTAAAATTGGCACCGGTGACAATGGTCCCGTTCCAGCAGTTTTCCCACAACTCACACTCTTCCAGCGTCGCGCCTGAAAAATCAGCATAACTTAGGTTACTTTTGGTTATGAAGGCACTACATATCCAGAGTCGGGGACTGATTTTTTTCATAAATCGTGCCTGACGGAAATTGCACCCCATTGCGCGGCTGTCCCTGATTTCAATACCAAACAGGTCTGCATTCTTAAATGTGCTCATCGTCAGATCACAGTTTATAAAGCTGGCCTCCTTCAGCTTTGCTCCGCTGAAGTCACCCCCAACCTGTTTATCCGGATGCCAGAAATGGCAATTAATGAATTGCGTTTCTGTCAGATCTGTTTCCGAAAAATCACATGCGTAAAACTTCACGCCTGAAACTTTCTCGCCGATAAAGTGACTTTCTGAGGGCTTTTGTTCTTAAAATTTCCGCTTTGTCATTATATTCATCTGGTTATCTTTAAGTCTCACATATTAATTTCATGATTTGGCCGGGGGTATAGAGATGTTAAAAGGAAAGCCGGTTTTTAAACAGCTCTGGCTCAGGGAAGACGGATGAATAACCGGATATTTTCAATATGATGACAAATCAGTGTGGTAACTGCGTGAAATCTAATGCAACGCACGGTTCATCACCCACAACCCAGGCATCGTGATTTTCAGCAACTTCAAATGCTTCACCGGCATGAACAAGACTTTCATTTCCGGAGCTGTCACGAACCATCATCTCCCCTGAAATGATAAAGCCAATATGACGTTCTGACGTTTTACCCGTTATAGCTCCGGCGTGAAGCGACCAGCGCCATCCAGGATTGTATGTCCCAATACCAATAGCGGATGACAGTAATATCACTGAATTTCTGGAGCTACCATCAAGGAAAGATGTTTCTAGATCTGGACGTTCAGTGCTCTTACAGAGAAATTGTGGAGCCTTATTCATCATAAGCATTATAAAATCAATAACTTAAAGTGTTGGTGCTGATTAATATTGTGACTCTCTACGGCAGACATCGGCGTGGTCATCTGTTGCCACCTCATACGGGATGAGAGTCAATTCGGTTTGTGTAACTTAACTGAGGTTCACTCGTCCGCTTTATGAGCCCAGGCTGGCATTGCCGTCAGATAACGTTTTGCACGCTTCTGTGCTTCTTCCGGGCCGACTTTTTGCCAGGAATCAAGGAAGCTGGCCAGGCCTGATACCGCCTCTTCCCAGGGTTTAAGATTGCCGTTGCTGTCGCTGCAGTACGCGCAATATTGATTGCTGGCACTGTGTGCATCGGGTGCGGACATCGGCATTCCGCAGGCCTGACAAAACCGTTCGTACGGGGTCATAATGCGCTCCTTCTGTCGTTTGATTGTTTACTAAATATACAGAATAACTGCGCGGCGTTTAGCGTGTCAGATCAATAGATCCTGATGTAATCATCATCAATATTGATTGAACTCATTTACCCGATAATTACCGCTTTGCTAGTCTCGGTATATCTTTTGGTCACCTACAGGATTATAGCGTTGGAAATCTTTTTTTAACCCGCTGAAAAATATCTCTTAAATATTTTTCATACATAAACATTCATAGTCCGTTTCGTACGGATTAGGTTTTGTATGGGTTAAAAAAGGTACGTTATGAAAGTAACATGGACCGTCACGCCTGTGGGGTATCAGCGCATTGCGAAACGATGCCCTTCTTGCAAGATTAAACGGGACTTCACGCCGTCAGGTGCATTTCGGGTTAATTCTCAAAAGAAGCTGCTGGATGTATGGAGTATCTATAAATGCACACACTGTGATTACACCTGGAATATCTCCCTGTTTTCGCGCCTGCACGTCAGCAAAATTGACCGCCAGCTTTTTCATCGGCTAATGACAAACGATGCCGCCACGGTACAACACTTTGCAAATGATATCGCGATGCTGAAGCGAAACAACGCAGAGCTATCGGGTCGGCTTGGCTTTAACGTTCATGAGCGCTGGTCGCTAGGCATCACTGCCCACCAGCGGGTCCGCGTTCGTGTCAGGACTTCCCGTTCATTTCAGGTAAGTCTGCTGTCGATTTTGAAGCAGCAGCTCATGCTGAGCGCTGGTGAGATTCAGAGAAGGGTGGAAGCAGGGCAGATCGGTGGCGTTACGATGAAGATGCTTAAATCGAGAAAGCTAAAGGCTGCGGAATATGAATTCCAGCTGTCTGCGGAAACGTTGTATGCCCGGCGCAGGATTGTTCTGACACGTCGTTAAAAAATAAGAAGCTCACCCTAGGAAATAAATGGCCGTGTGACAGCCGTTCAACATAACAACGGATAGGCCAGGGATAGGGTGGGCTTTTGTTTTTCAGCTTCTGAATTGAGAACTTTAGTGAATGGGGTGATAGAGCATATCGTTTGAATTATGCCGAGTCTAATGGTGCTTTAAGGACTGGGATATCGGGAAAGGCGTAGCTTATAACGAATGGGTTGTATCAATGGCCGCGTGAATCGGCAATGCGTTGCTGTAACCATAATTCGACTTCGCTTTTCTTCCAGCGGGAGCTGCGACCCAGTTTGATTGGCTTCGGGAATAGGCCATCTTTAATCAGCTTGTAGAACCACTTATCTGTCAGCCCCGTTAGCTTCGTGATGAACCGCATATCCACCAGTTGGTCATCAAGCAAAGAAATTTGTTCTGTCATGATGCTGTCTTCCAGTGTGGGATTATCCTGAGCTGGTGGGTGATTGCTCGTTACCACCAGCCCTTCCACATCAATGGATTGATACGTAAAAAAGTGCAGAACGTGAGTTATAGCGTGCGAGGACGCCCCAGTCCGCTGGGCGGCGGTACCTCGCTGGCTCCGTAATGATAATGACCGTGCTTTTGCTCTTCTTTGGCAAGGTAGCTGATGATGTAGCGCAGGTTATCGATGGCTTCGGTATCACCGTAGTTCACCGGCCGATCAATACTGACTTCATAAGTGGTTTTGTACTCGCAGCGGTTGTAATAGCCTTCTCGTTGCGTTATTTCCCGCCATATTGTTCCAACTCTCTCAGCTATTGGGTAGGTAGCCTGGTTAAGGTGCCTGTCGAGATAGAACACGATATGAGCATGGCAGCCGTGGTCTACAGAGTTCTCAAGTACCCAGAAATGTCCTGCCAGATTTGTGTGCTGCAGGGTGCGTTCAACCAGCATGCGTACCTCTCGCTCGGTTTCGTTCCATGAATGACGTTTATAGCGCTCTGTACCTTTCTGATAGAACAGGTCGAGTCTGAGTGCCTGTATTCGGGAGTATCGGTTCAGTAGCTGATTCAGGTGGTCATTGAGTAGAGACAGTAGAAACCAGTTCATCGTGTATCTGGAATTAAAAGGGTAAGGTGTGTGCATTGATTTATCCTTTGTCAGGTGGAGTACAAAGGATTGGGATAAGATGTAATTTTTAAGAGAAGCAGGGATACGGCAGATACAGGGAACTGTGTATCAAGGGGAATACTGGCAGGGTTGCTTGTTGGGGGAAGGAGCTGTGAACAGGGTGGTATAGAAACAGGGAGTACCCCTTAATTATACTAAAAACCCAAATGTTTATATCTGCTGTTGTACGATTCTAATGAGGTGAACAGAGGAGATTCGTAGAGTGAAAATCACAGGAATAATGCAGTAAAGTATCAGTTTTTTATCACAATAAAATCAGTAAGATATCAGTAAAAAATCAGTCATTCCTCAGCCTGTGACCCGCCTCCACCTACCAAAAAAATGTCCATGTTAATCTCTTTTCGGAAGCAAGAAGCAGAGGGAAGAGACGATGTTGCATTACGATATGATCCGCTACGAGATAATGTACCTAAAAGCGCTGGATAGTTTTTTCAATACAGATCACTCGTTGCTGTGCAGTACTTATGATACGCCGGACCAGTTTCGACGATTGATCTCTCAGATACTTGAACGACATTTCTTTGGCGATCAGGATAGGATCAAAGTTGCACGGAAAACACTTAAAGAATGGGCTGACCTGCAACTGATTGATAAAGATTATTTTGATTGTTTCAAAGGTACACCAAGAGCATCTTGGTTTGCTCACCATTATATTTTTGAATATCCAGTATTACCTGCAAGGCTGACACTTGGTGGTTTGGGGAATGACTTAGATTGTTCAGGTGGTTTTAATTCTCTTTTACTGGACGATAATATCTTCACAAATCTTGATTTCTCTAATATGAATATCGACCTGGACGATATTGATTGGGATCTGATAACAAATCCACAGGCTAACGCTTCCAAAAAACCGAAACGTCTTTTCTCCCGATTTTATCTGAACGCGGGAGCAAGTACCGATCTATATAATCCCACTCCGGTAACTGAGCGTGAACTGATCAACGGTGTGATGAGGTACATTGATGAAGCTCCCTGTACTCTTGGAGATAAGATCTCTTATTTCAAAAAACTGCATGAGCGCTGGCTTGAGCAATACAATTTTTTTCTGACAGATTTTGACTGGATGTCGCGTGATGATGAAACTCAGTTAGTATATCTCTGGGACTATCTGAAAGGAAAAGGACGAATAGCGGGATATCTTCGCCCTTATAATACGTCTATGCGTTATGACATGATAATTGCGGCTATAGATGTGTGGAACGTCCAACCTGAAGAGAAGCTGGAGTTTATTGAGAAGATGAAACATGCCTGGCAGTCATCAAAATCTTATCGGCGATCTACTAAATAGCGTTGTGATCCCAGTGGTTTCTTCGTCTGATTTCTCAATGTAGGGATGAATCTGAGCCGACCCAGGAGCCTCTCACTATCTCCTCCTTGTCCTGTTACGTACAGAGCACATAGTCGAGGCATGCAAGTTAGAACGTTTACTTCTGGCTCGAAGCGTACAAGCTAGCTGATCTGAAGGTCCGCTATGAGCGAGAAGCGGAAGTTCGCGATTGTTCTCATAACGGAGTAAGACGCTGCTGGTATTAAGGTGTATTAATGAACAGTGTAGATCAACGGCTACTGGCGCTTAACGCTCAGATGAGAACGTTCACCGATTCTGCACGAACAAATTCAGAATGGGGGGATTTGATATCCCCCTGGTAGATGCCTTGGTTAATGTTTATAGGTCAATTGAACTCAGAGCATCATTCTTGCCGCGTCAGAGATGGTCAAAAATAGACCCTTTGCGTGGAATAAGGATCTTCTCATAAAGCTTTGTTGCATAGTCATCAGTCATCCCTGAAACATAGTCGCAAATGACTCGCATACCAGCCTTCACGTCTAAGCTAATCTGCTGCTCGTAAATTTCCCTCGTTGATGCAGGTAGAAACCGACACGGATCGTTAGCCAGCACACCGAAAAGCTCAACAATCAACTTTTGTCCCTTGAATTCAAGCAGCTGTACATTTTCATGCTTAATTACTTTGTTTTTGACTAGTTTGAAAATTTTCAACCGTAGTGCTTCGACCGCTTCCGGAAGGACCGCATTATATTTGAGCATGCCACATTCGAATGCTGCATTCTTTGTATTAAGCTCAACACTTGTAATCATCAGGTGAACCAGCATCCCGATGCACTCTTTTCTCTTGTAACTTTTACCAAAAAGGCTATCCGCGACAGATTCGCATGTTCCGGAAAATGTTTCTCCATAGCAGTCAGTAAATAGGGTTTCATGTCCACTGAAATGCTCCATCCACATTGCTCGTGTCACCATTCCAAGAGAAATAGCATCCTCCAAATCGTGCAGCGAATACGAAATTTCATCGGCAAGATCCATGATGGTTGTATCGAGAGCTTTATAAGAAGCTATTTTATGATCGGATTTGGTTTGACCATCTTCAACGGAAGTAAAAAGCCTCCGATCCTGTTCAGTAAATGGTGAGAGAGCAAATTCTACAATATCGCATTCTGAATCTAAATAGCATTTTGGAGGTTTAAAATCAGATGACTTAAAGAGCCAGTTCGGCGATCCGATAGTGGCCGGGATACTGTCTTTTTTAACCACTAGATCCGAGTATTTAACCGGATATTTCAGTATGCCTAGCAGAAGTCTGCGTGTAGGATCGAGTCCGTGTTCTAAGGTATACTTATCTAGTTTCGAGAGAATGCGAAGCGTCTGGCCGTTTCCTTCAAAACCACCGTAATCCAGCATACAGTAGTTAAGAGCTACCTCACCGCCGTGACCAAATGGAGGATGTCCAATATCATGTGCGAGACATACTGCTTGCATCAGATCGTTATCTGGTAAAAATTGCTCTTCCTCTTTACCTCTATATTTTATTTTCAGCTTAGCAAGAAGACCTGAACCGATTTGTGCGACTTCCATAGAATGAGTCAGTCGTGTGCGGTAGAAATCACTTTCACCCAGACCAAGAACCTGTGTTTTGGATTGCAATCGTCTGAAAGGAGACGAGTGAATCAATCGAGAAAGGTCGCGCTGAGCTTCAGATCTAATCTCCTCCACTCGAGGACTATTGGCGCCTCGTCTCACATCCCAGACGTTTATTTCACTCCGAGTCATATCATTCCTCATTTTTTACGTTGCGCAGTGCGGTGTTCTAACGTAACTAAATTATCAAAATAACGTATTTATTTCTGACCTAATCTTCAATAATCAATGTTGTGTGAACTTAGTAAGGTCCGCTCCTGGCACAGAGCGGACCGGCCCGAAGAACGATGTCCGCTGTGAGCGAGGAGTAGAAGTTCGCTCATAGTAGTATCACTAACATTGTCATTTGGGGATCAACTGGGCGGTGGTCAAGGAATAATTCAGATATAACTAACTGGCCGTCGTATCAAATGGGAGTAGGTCAGCCAACCAGACATCGGATCCAAGCGTGCTAATATGTAGTGATAAAAGCATGCAAGGAGAGAATATGTCATTTGAAAACCTCCCCCGTCGACTTCAGAGATGGAAGGTGATCATCGTTAGAGGAGCTAAGTCTTACGAGTCATGGGATGAGATGGTCACTAGCAGAACTTCCCGTAATAAGTCCGACACAACTACGAGAAACACCGCATCAAGGCTATCGACCTAACGATAAAAAACCGGTTAAGGTAAACGGGAACGTAACAAAAGGCTCTCTGCCGTTAGACTCATGTGTGCAATCACGAACAGCTATTGTTTTCATGAGGTTCAGCATCACTAGTCATTTTTTAAGCCAGAACCCCACACTTCAATAGATTGATGCTTGCCCGACAGCACATTCAGACATAAATTTGTGAGGTCATTAAACCTACAGGAGCGGATGTGGAATATTTCAGCGACAAAGAAAGAGGCCCCGTTCAACGGATAAATAACGAAGTAACAACTAAAGTCTGGGCTGGGCTTGTTTCATACATTAATGTTCTGGTAAACAACGGATACTTCGGTAAAGACTTTCCTGAAGAATGTCCCGATGGGCAGGGATGCGTAGGCACCGAGGTCAAAGACCTCAAAGCCGCGTTACAGGCTGAGATACCAAATCTTGACTGGCCATTGGCAACAGAAGTTGAATCAGAGGAATCGTCATCTTGGTCTAGGGAGATGATACCTTTTGTTCCAAACTATCTGGATGTAATGGATTTACTCCAGTTCTGCTATAAACATGTGGCCATACCTGTTAAAGGGGGCTATCACAGCTATTTCAGGCATTACCACTTTGACGATTTTCAAATTGAAGCTGGTAAAGAAGAATTTAGGGAAAAGGTAAACACAATATTTGCCAGAAACGGCCTTGCTTACGAGCTTCTTGTATCAGGTGATATCATTCGAATGCTAAGCCCGGAACTGAAGCAAATGATGGCAAGCATAAGCATTCCTGTAGAGAAAGAGTTACGCAGCATGCTCATGCGCGCGAATGAAAAAATAATCAACTATGATGTCACCATTCGTTATGATGCACTTAAAGAGCTTTGGGACTTTTGGGAGCGGCTCAAAAGCATATCTTATCCAACTGACAAAAGAGAGTCTGTGAAGAAGTTACTTGATGCGGCAGCCCATACATCGGAATTTAGATCGATTTTAGAAATAGAGGCAAAAGCACTTACAGATATTGGAAATAGTTATTTCATTCGCCATACCGAAATGAAACAGATCAAGATTCAGGAAAGTGATCATATCGAATATCTATATCAGCGCATGTTCAGCTTGATACATCTTTTACTAAAAACACTTCCAAGTTGATATTATTGCTTTTTCAGCAGGCTATGGATATAAAGAAAGCTAATGAATATTTTCAGGAAGACAAGTTGCTTGATAGGAGAGATGTGAATGGATGATCGTCCAGTCGTAGATTTTAACGCAATAAGTCATGCCAAAATAAGCACTGACTGGGATATCATTAGTCTAGTTATAAGCAAAGATGATATAGATGATATAGTAGTTAGAGCTGCTGCATTAACAATTCAAGGTGGTGAATCACCACTTTTCATGGAAGCAACCATCCTAGATTTGGAAAGTTTATGCACACTAGACTATCGTCAATTGCCAGAGCTAACAAAAGACCAAGTAGTTTTGATGGAAAAAAGGTTATCAGGTGAGACAGACTCGGTAATAGACATGTTTTTTCTTGAGCTTAGATGTACAATCACACTCGGATGGAAGGAGCCAGAATCTAATGATGATATAAAATCTATTAGTTATCACAATAGCACTTTTAATAATCTCATCTACAGGAAAGCTAATTTTTTAGCATCTAATTTCGGAAGTAATAGATACAATATGCCTTATTGGCTGCGGCTCAGTCAACTCAGAATTATGAGTCACATACCAAATAAGTTGATCAATGAAGCACAACTTGATGAGATATTCTTTTTCCCTATCCACCGGAGAGGCCTCAATGCAACAAGTTGTTCAATCAACGGACAAAAATACGTTACAGCCAACTTTGGACTCAATGGGATCCTTCATGAACTTAACCGATTTATTTATCACTTCCAGTCAACAGAGATTTATAGCCTGGAGAATAGAGAGAAGCGTGCGTTACCTGAGATAATTCCAGTCGTCTTGTATTTTTTAACATCATGTAGCCCAAGGTATTTCTATCCACAATTTCTTTTTGGTAAATCGAGCTGGAAAGTAAAAACTTTCACTGATTATCAACTTGATTTCATAATCCTACATGAAATATCCCATCATATCCTTGAACACCCTCAACGAGTCAGTTTGATAAAGGATTATGTTGAACGTCAGAACAAAATTAAGCAGTTTGAATATGAAGCCGATACATTAGCAAATGTACTTATGGCTTCGTCGATTATAACGGAAGGAAATGACGAACCACGAAGTAAGCATTCAGTCATTGTTTATGCGGACGCAATTGAGGCGGTCGAGCTTCTTTTTGAACATATGAACTTCATTGAAGAAATGGAGGAGATCATACGTCATAGATTCGGGTCATTTATAAATATTTCATCAACTAAAGGTGCACACCCGGAAGCATATACTCGCCTTGAGTATTTTCATAGAATTTTTGATAAGAATAGACAACTTTCTGAAACTGCACTGTATGCAAGGAATTTATATAACAGAATGACCAATTATTGCCTTGAGCTTTCTAATGATGAATTGGCGTCATTGATGAGAGATTATCTTGTCTGATCTAGTGTGAGCTCAACTGTTGAATAAAAGTGTTGCATCCATTGGTTGAACTCACTGTACGAAGCGACAAGCTACTAAGTTGAAGATCCGCTGTAAGCGAGGAATGGGCATGCGACTCACACGCTTAACTAGCAGTTTTTTTCATCATCGCGATGAATTGGGATTGATGTTAAAAATTGAAAAGTTGATGTAATCCTCGGGATAAAGATGATAGGTAAATGCATTGAATGAATTATTTTCATCAAAGATCAGCGAATATTCATTTGATCTCAAACTTGATAAATCATTCGATATATTATCAATGCCTAGAGGCTTTAAAAATTTTTCAAATGTTTTAGTGTAAGAGTCTATCACGTCAAAATTAATTACTTCATATGATTTTCCTTCAACTAGGTTACTTGAACCATTCATTATTTCACATCTCCCATTGCTAATGGCGCAGTATATCTTGGCATGAAAGTTATTTTTATTTTTTAATTCGCCAATCAACTCGGATCCCAAGTTAAAACTTTCCATCTGCTCATAGCTTATTTCATTTGTTTTTGAAAAGGACTCTTTAAACACTTTAGATTGACCATTCCTTACTAACATGGAGGTATTTTCTGGATTTAAACGGTTTAGCAAATTAAGCCAAGAATCTACTTTCCCTTGGCTTTTAAGGAACTGATGGCCAACAAAAGGAGATATTATGTAGATTTTCGCATAAAGGAAATTCCACCTAGCAATCAATTTATAAAGCCATGTCATTATGGTGGTTTTCGAATAAACGCCAAAAATCACATCTGATAGTTCTCTTGAACCAAATATATTCACAATTGAGAATGCTTGTGCTTCGAATGAGTTATTTTCTTGATATCGACTTGTAAAATTTGCATCATGTTTTTTCCCGCATTTACATTCAAAAGGAAACTTAATCATGATATTATTTGGAGTCGGCCCTCTAGATTGAGAGAGGGACCAATTTGTGAACTCCCAGTGTTTTTTTGCTATTACTTCCCATTTACTCTTTAGAAGCTCAAATGAAATTATTTCCAGATTCTCTTCACAGTCATCACATATGTAAAGAGGGTGGTTGTAAAAATCGTAATCCGTATTCCTCTCTGTTAATACAGTGTTTTTATCAATGAAGTCTGTTAGCAGTGGTAGATCTTTGTATTTTAACAGTTTGGCTTCATCATTGTCAGAGTTTATATAAAAATCTGTTTTCTCCCAACCGCTACTAGGTCCAGAGTAGTCTGGATTTACGATATTAACTTTAAATATTCCAGCACATTTATCACAGGTCCCAATCATCATTCCATCCTCTTCTATATCAGGAATAATGATGCTCCTTCCTGGAAGTGTAGTTGAAGATGTGTGAACTTCATGATACTCAATCGTAGTTGTACAGTGAGGGCACTTACCATGAAAATGCATGGTTTTATCACGGTCTATAAGGTTAAATTTCATTCTCCGTAAGAATTTATGACTAATCTCAAATTCCATATTTACTCCGAAAATCCCGTATTAGTTATAGAGTGGTTAATTACCATATTCTGTTGATTAATGATGCCATAATCCTTAATCTATTTCCTTAGCTATGTCCGCTTCTGGCACTCAGCAGACATTTGAATTTTCCCCTTCTCCGGATATCTGAATCTGGCTTTAGCATGAATTGCAGTAACTAAACCGAGATGTCCATCTCGGGATTTGGTTTTTGGCCGCATCTACAATGATACTTCTACACCCCGGCCGTATAAGCGGCCGGAGTATGGATTTAACCCTTGTCAGAATACTCTTTCAGCATGGCAAGGACCGCCCGACGTGCCGCATCGTCTGCAATATTTTCGGGCAGAGCATCAGCACGCAGATTTATATAAGCATCAACAGCCATTCTGATTGCCATGCTGACGGAGTCACGATCGTGCGTTGCCAGCGTGGAAGTCAGCATGCTATCAGGATCAATGCCATGGAATTCAATGCGGCGAACCCCACGTTGCGGAAGATTTGCCCGACGATATAGCATGGGTCCCAGCACTTGCTCACGGAAAAATGACAGCATACCAATCGCTTCAAAGAGTTCACCTCTCCCCAGTTTAACCACTGCATAATGAAGCCAGATCCAGGCTCGGGACTCAAACCATTCCGGCGTCATGTCAGGCCAGTGAGCACTAAATTTTGCCAGTTGTCGCTCCAGAGCAGTGTTATCACGGGTAAATAACACCGCTGGTTCCTCAACGCGTTGAGTGAGCATTTCAAGTGTGACAAATTTCAGATCTACATGAAGGAGTTCAGGGCCATACAGGCATATAAGCAGGCGAGGCTCTCCGACATGTTCCCCGGTAAAAGCATGCAGCAGTTGGCCTAGTGTTCCGGCGAGTACTCTACGCTGCGCCATGATTTTGTCATAGTGGAGAGGGTCGACGACAACGACAAAATCGAGATCGGAGTATTTATCAAATCCGCCATGGACAATTGAGCCGCCAGCGAGAAGGGAATGAATCCGTGAATCAGACTGAAATTTAAGTCTGAGTTGCTCTGCAAAACTTCTGTGTAAATCGGGTAATGTACTCAGCATACTTTTTCCTTTTCACAAAAAATACAAAGTATTTCAGAGTATCGGGGAGTTTATATTCAGGCCAGATATTTTTTGCAGGAACAGTAATGTCTTTAGAAAGTTTACTTAGCCGCATGTCCACTATTGGCACCGAGTGGACATCGTTAAGTCCTGGACTGCACAATTTCCTTTACGTGTTAATCTAATATTCCAAATAATTTCAGATAGATATCATCTATGTGAATCCCCGCCTTTTTAACTGGAACGCGGGGTTTTTTATTTTCACGCTGAGACTACTGTATGAATAAACCTGACGGCCTTCAGGCCCTTGAACAACCGCTCGCGTCGCTTCCGCACACGCTTCGCCAGCTTATTCTTGAACGTATCCAGAACCTGACCCATTACGAGCCGGTGATTGGCATCATGGGCAAAAGTGGTGCAGGTAAATCCTCTCTCTGCAATGAACTTTTTCGGGGCGAGGTGTCTCCGGTGAGTGACGTGAACGCCTGTACTCGCGACGTACTGCGCTTCCGGTTGCGCAGCGGTCGTCACAGTCTGGTGATTGTCGATTTACCGGGTGTAGGTGAAAACAGGCGGTGGGATCATGAGTACCGGGCCCTGTACCGTCGTATGCTGCCGGAGCTGGACCTGGTGCTGTGGGTCATCAAGGCCGATGATCGGGCACTGATCGTGGACGAACAGTTCTGGCTCGGTGTGATGCAACCTTACAGGCAAAAGGTACTGTTTGTGATTAACCAGGCCGACAAAATCGAACCCTGTTATGAATGGGATACCCTCACCAGCAAACCTTCACCGCACCAACAGGGAAATCTTAAAGCGAAGCAGGCTGCGATTATGGCGATGTTTAAACCGCATCATCCGGTCTGTGCGGTGTCCGCCAGCACTGGATGGGGCATTGAGGATATAGTGGCAACCATGATGCGCTGTCTGCCTGACCGCGCCACCAGCCCGGTGGTGACACAACTGCACGGGAGACTTTGCACAGAGCCGGTAAAGTCGCAGGCCCGTGACAGTTTCGGTGAGGCTGTGAGCCGGGTTTTCGATACGGCTGAGTCATCGTCGTTCCTGTCTGCATCGCTGAAAACGGTGATTCGTAGCGTGCGTGATGCGGTGGTGTCGGTCGCACGGGCCGTCTGGGACTGGATATTCTTCTGATATCGCAATTTTCTCTGCGAATGATGAACTGATTGTTAATGATGTGTTGATTGTGGACATGTCCTTTCCACTGCGTTTTATCATCAGTTAAATCTGTCGAAGCATCATTATCTGTCAGACGAGCACCCACAAGCCCGGACCGCTCATAAAAAATAGTTCCGATGTTGTCCATACCCTGTCCACTCCTTCCTTTAAAGTAATCATTATTAATTCAGAGAGTTAACTTCTCAGGAGAAATCTTTCATGACGCTTCTGGAGCGGCGACATGACCGGCTTGCCGTCAGGTTGTCGTTGATTATCAGCCGTCTGGTGTCCGGTGAAACTCTGTTTATTCGCAAACTGGCAACTGAATTCGGGGTGTCAGAGCGCACGTTACGTCGTGACTTTCGGGAACGTCTGATGTATCTCGACCTGGATTATTACCAGGGGCAGTGCAGTCTGCGCTCAGATATTCACAGTACGCAGCAGGAAATAGATATTCTGACCTTTGCTCACCGCACGGGGTTGGCCGGGGTTTTCCCGGGCTTTGACCGGCGACTGGTCAGCAGCCTGCTGGACTGTGATGATCTACCCTGCCTGGTATGGCATCAGGACAGACCTCATCCCCCGGCAGGAAAGCTTTGCTTCTACAGGCTGGTCAGGGCTATTTCGGGATGTCTGCGGATCACCATTCTGACTGAAGGGGAGCGTCATGAGGCCGTTGCACCTTACCGGCTAATCGCTCTGGACGGTTACTGGTATCTGGTCGCTGAACATAACAGGCAATTACGTGTCTTCCGGCTGGATGAGATTCATCTGGTAAGGCCATCCCGGGAAACATTTATTCGCAGTGAGCTTCTCCATCAGCTGTCGGAGGATAAACATTTTATCTCTGCCTTACCTCATTTCCAATTTATTCAGCAGTCGCTGAATTCATTTTCTCCATCAGAAAGTCGGGGGCAATCCGGACAAACTGATTAGAGAGAGTCTCCATAATTGAATGTAAGGTTAATACAATGAAAAAATTGAAATTATGGTCTTTACTGCCAGTCATGTTGTTCCCCTTACTTATCGCAGGTAATGCTCACGCAGCACGTCCTTATAGCGGGTTCCTGCCTGCGGCAGTGAATAATAAGAGTGGGAATATATTCTGGTGTGATGCCCACCGACAGGTCAGAAAACTGTGCACAGCGACGGAAGTGGATTCAATGGGATGGTTTATTGTTGTTCGCTCGAAACCTTCCAGAGATTGTCCGGGTGGCATATGGGGGTGGATCACTCCCAGTAAAAACGATGTGGCAACAGGGTATACCATTACGCCAGGTAAAGAATTCAATCTCACCATGAAGGATATGTGCAGTCCGGATATGAAAGTAACGTTCCGCCCGAATAAAAAGGACCCTCGTTATGACGATCTCGTCGGGATTTATGCCGGGAAAGAATCGTTTCGCTACAAACAAATAAAATAACCCAACTGTTTATTCATTACATTATTGTGTTGAACAACAAAAGATTTATTACATGATTTGAGGACAACATTATGCGATTGCCTTACGTAATATTTACAGCAGCTATGCTGGCTTCTGTATCAACAGCACATGCTATTCCCAATATGTGGTCGAGTGGTTTTGGAATGGGAGTGACGGAATACATTATCAGTAGCCCTGAGAAGGTGATTTTTAACCTCAACTGTACTGGTAATCCCGATGAACAGAACATTCTGCAGCATGGCGTATTAGTGACCCTGCCCAATGGTACGATGCTGGATTCTCACGACGACGGGACAGAAATAACGGTGGTCATGGATAACAGCCAGTATCCGTTACCTTCATCCCTCGGCTGGCGAAACGGTGACAATGCCTGGGTGTCATTTATTGACGCGCTGGTTCAGTCGTCTAATTTCGATGTTTACGTCAACAATAACAAAGTTGGCACTTTTAGTCCGGGTCTGAAGAATACGCAAAAAGAGCTGTCTGACCTCAGTGAGTGCCGGACCACACATTACAGCGATTAATTATCCACATTTCAGACCTCTCCAGCCCGCTACGCACCAACACCAGATAGCAAAAGGCCATGCTCCTTCGGGAACATGGCCTTTTTGTTTTTATTTCATTATCAGATAAGGAGTTAGCTATGCGATTAGCCAGCCGCTTTGGTCGTATAAACCAGATACGCCGTGACCGGCCTCTGACCCACGAAGAGCTGATGAGTCATGTGCCCAGCGTGTTCGGGAGTGACAAGCATGAATCACGCTCGGACCGTTATACCTACATCCCGACCATCACCATCCTCGAAAGTCTGCAGCGCGAGGGGTTTGAGCCGTTCTTTGCCTGCCAGACAAAGGTTCGCGACCAGAGCAAGCGGGAACACACCAAACACATGCTTCGCCTGCGTCGTGCCGGTCAACTGACCGGACATCAGGTGCCGGAAATCATTCTACTTAACAGCCATGACGGCTCATCAAGCTACCAGATGTTGCCGGGATTATTTCGAGGCGTCTGTACCAACGGTCTGGTCTGCGGGCAGTCATTCGGAGAAATGCGGGTACCGCATAAAGGCAATGTCGTCGAGAAGGTAATTGAAGGGGCTTACGAAGTGCTCGGGGTCTTTGACCGGGTGGAGAAGAAGCGCGATGCAATGCAGTCACTGGCACTGCCAGAACCAGCCCGTAACGGCCTGGCGAATGCCGCGCTGAAGTATCGCTTTGGTGAAGACCACCAGCCGGTCACGGTATCGCAGTTGCTGACCCCACGTCGTCGGGAGGACTACAGCGATGACCTGTGGACCGTATACCAGCGCGTGCAGGAGAACCTGATGAAAGGTGGATTGTCAGGGCGAACCGCTCAGGGGAAAAGCAGCCGCACCCGTGCTGTTACCGGTATTGATGGCGATGTGAAGCTCAATCGCGCCCTGTGGGTAATGGCAGAAAACATGCTCGATTTTTTCGGGCGTTAAACAACAGTTCCGGCATAAGGAGATAGTTTAATGAATACACAATACCTTCAGTTCGCTGAGCAGGCAGTAATTATTGCCTCAGTCGTCCCTGACGAGTTACGAATTGGTTTCTGGCCGCAGCACTTTGGCTCTATCCCGCAATGGATAACGCTTGAGCCTCAAATCTTTGCCTGGATGGACCGCCTGTGTATCGATTATCACGGCGGTATCTGGAACTTTTCGACGCTCAGTAACGGTGGCGCTTTTATGGCTCCCGAGTCAGAGCAAGATGAGAAGTGGACATTGTTCAACAGCATGAACGGCAATGGCGCAGAGCTTACCAGTGAAGCAGCAGGGATAGTCGCCTGCCTGATGGCATACAGCCACCATGCCTGTCGTACCGAATGTGACACGATGACTGAGCATTATTATCGCTTACGCGACTACGCGCTGAACTATCCGGAGTGCAGCGACATTATGCATCTTATCGACTGAGGAATACCTGACATGAATACCGCATTATCCCCGGTGTCATTACAGCCTGAACTTTTCCAACTGACGGTTATGGCCCAGCATGGTTTCCTGCTCCCCGCGACCTCCGGATTGACACCCTATGCCCAACGGACCATCCGCCGCGCTATCAACCTGCTGGATAAATATCTTCGTCAGCCTGGCATATCCTTTACCTCAAGTACGGCAGCACGTGACTGGCTTCGGTTACATCTGGCAGGACAAGAACGGGAAGTGTTTATGGTGCTCTATCTTGATAACCAGCACCGTTTACTGGAGAGTGAAACGCTATTTGCCGGTTCGATTAACCATGTCCAGGTCCATCCTCGAGAGGTAGTGAAGTCAGCGCTTCGCTTCAATGCTGCAGCTGTTGTGCTGGCGCATAACCATCCATCCGGCGATCCGGAGCCCAGCCAGTGCGATCGCAACATTACGGGCAGGCTTAAAGAAGCCCTGGCACTGGTTGATGTGAACATACTCGATCATCTGGTTGTCGGTTCAGATGGCATTGTGTCGTTTGCAGAGCGAGGCTGGATATGAGGGTACTTCAATGAAATCTACTGGCTCAGAGAACGATTCATTTCTCAAGTGGGGTCTGAATCGTAATGTGACACCTTGCTTTGGCGCTCGTCTGGTACAGGAGGGAAACCGACTGCACTATCTGGCTGACCGGGCCAGTACCACCGGTAAGTTCAGCGAAGCAGAATGTCTTAAGCTGGATTTGGCATTCCCGCATCTTATCAGCCAGATGGAATCGATGCTGACTACTGGTGAAATAAATCCTCGCCATGCCCACTGTGTCACCCTGTACCACAATGGTTTCACCTGCGAAGCCGATACCCTTGGCAGTTGCGGCTACGTATACATCGCCGTTTACCCCACTCATTGTTAACTACTTTCACAAGAGCAAATATGAAAACTCTACCTGCAACAACTCCGCAGGCGGCGACGCTATGTCTGTCGCCTGTGGCAGTCTGGCAAATGCTGCTTGCTCGCCTGCTGGAACAACATTATGGCCTGACGCTAAACGACACGCCGTTCAGTGATGAAAAGGTAATTCAGGAACATATCGATGCCGGTATATCTTTGGCCGATGCCGTTAATTTTCTGGTGGAAAAGTACGGGCTGGTTCGTATTGATCGCAGGGGATTCGACTGGCTAGAACTGTCCCCATATCTGCGGGCAGTCGATATTCTGCGGGCGCGACAGGCAACTGGTTTATTGAAAAGAAATCGTATTAGCGCGGCACGGTGAACATTGGGAATAGCCTTCCTGATTCACACTGCCGCTTTCCTTACTTATTTACTCATTCCAAAAAGCACCTGCTGATGCTGGTTGGTGCTTTTACTTATATGGACGAAATATCATGCAAATAGAAGCTGTAATTTTTACTGGGCACATTATCGCAAGTACAATCCGGGAATGCTGGGCCGTCGTTGTTGATGGTTTTGACGCATGCGGCGAACAAGCTTATGATCCAGCTTAATTTCTTTTCCTCATGAAGGGACTGGTATGGGCAACAGAATGTGGATGATCCGCGGTGACGGCGGCAAGCTCTATGACGATTTTCGCGATAAGCAAATTGTAGGCATCGGTTGGTCTCAGCTGGCTCCATTAGTCAAACCCGGCCTGTCCCGAGTCCAGTTACTCGCCTTATACCAGGAGGCAGATCCCTTAACAAAGCTGGGAACAGCACGTTCTGGTGCATCGCAGGTCTGGCGTTTTGTGAATGAGATCCAAAAGGGTGATTGGGTTATTACCTATTCGCCAGCCAACCGTACTTATTTGCTAGGCAAAGTCACATCCGACTTCCAATATCATCCTGAATGGGTGGAAGAGGGGATGGGGATCGCTCGGCAGGTTAAATGGAATACTCAAGAAATCGACCGCGATAGACTGTCTGTCGCTACCAAAAACACATTGGGTTCTACGCTGACGGTTTTCCAGCTTCCAGAATATGCGCTAGAAGAGCTTTTGCAGGATAAGAAACCCACAGCAGATGTAATTACTCAGAATCCAATTGCGATGGATGAAGATGAGGTTGTTTCTGATCCGCTTCGCGATATGGAAATGCTGGCGTTTGAGGGTATCAAAGATCGTATCAACTCTCTTGACTGGGATGAGATACAAAATCTTGTTGCCGGAGTTTTACGCAGTATGGGCTATAAAACGCAGGTTTCACCTGCGGGTGCCGATCGGGGTAAAGACATCATTGCTTCACCCGATGGATTCGGTTTTGAAAATCCACGAATTATCGTTGAGGTAAAACATCGTAGGGAGCAAATGGGGAGTCAGCAGATTCGCAGCTTTATCGGCGGTCGCCATAAAGACGATCGCGGGCTTTATGTCAGTACGGGGGGCTTTACGAAAGATGCTCGCTATGAAGCCGACCGCTCGACGATACCTCTGACGCTCTGGACGCTTGATGATCTCGTCCGTGCGCTTATTGAGAACTACGAGCAAGTCGATATCGAGACCAAACTTTTGGTGCCTCTGAAGAAAACTTTCCTGCCTGCCTGAATCTTGCTTTGATAGCCATATCGGTGTTCTACTGGTGTGGCTTTATACCCACTTGCAATGTCTATTTTTTGTACGGATTTTAACTTGTGGGTACAAGTGCGGGTATAACTATTTATTCCTGTTTCTAAACATCATTGATATCAGTCTATTAGGTGTGAAATTCGAGTCCGGCCTTCGCACCATAAGAACATTAATGGACGTCAACGGACGTCTTTTTTTGTGCCTGAAATCCACGCCATATGTAAGTATCCCCTATAGCAGTGTCAGTCACTGCAGTGACCATATTATTTCCTCACACCTTAAACACCTGTTTACGATGCCAGCCGATGTATTGTTCTGCCGGCCATAAGGATTCATCATGCGGCAGATGCAATATCTGGCCGTTTCGCTGCCAGAAGAGGTTGTCGACGACAGGGCTGCGGCTGACTCCGGCGGAGATGCGGATAGTCAGATTTTCATCTAATCCGAATGCGCCCATATCAAATGCGTCGTGGTGAAGAGAGCATAACGCCAGGCCATTGTGGACCACACACGGGCCGCCGTAGGCTTTCCAGTGAATATGCGCGGCTTCAATACCCACCAGCGCACCATCCAGGCGGAGGTCATAACCGCAGAAAGCGCATCGGGAGTGATAGGCGCGCAGTATAATGTCTCTGAAATGCGGATCGCGGTTTTTTGTCCGGTCAACAAAATCCAGACCCAGTTGGTTGGCAAGTATCCGCTGAACACTTTCCGGAAAACGGTTTGTCAGAATCTGCTGGGCCAGCTTATCAATTAATTCCGGATGTTCACGTAATTGCCGGTAAGCGGCTTCATCAAAGCCGCCGGATACGTGATTATCGATCAACTCTTTTTTTGTCGGCTGTGTGTTACCTCTGCGGGGTTTGCAACCTTCTGCATCAGTAATTTCCCAGAAACCATCACTTCTGAGCCGCCAGAAAGGCATATTAGGGTAATCGGTGCGTCGCTTGGGACCAAATTCTCTCAGCAGATGGGTCAATGGTTCGTGTATTTCCCGGCCATAATTAAACAAACGAGGATGGCCCGCCTTATACTGAGAAAGTACATACAGCAGCAATAAGGGTTTATGTGGGGCGCATACGTCACCCTGGCGCCATACCGATACGTTGGCGATGGCGGATTGCAACGTTTCAAGAGATATCATAAGGGAATGAACCGGGTAACATATTTATATAACTGCGATCATGCTCGTAAAACCGGTGAATTTCAATGGAGGGTGTCACGTTAATAAGAGGAAAAGACTGATGTTTTTGTCTGGTTATACATGCACAAACATCAGACTCACCGACATTATAAGCGACACATAAGCAGCCATAAAAATATAAGGTGTTATTAACAGGAGTGATAACAGAAACAATATAATACGTAAAAGCCGGTCAGATGAGATGGATGAAAGCCAGAGGATGAACAGGGAGGCGATAAAAATCACTGTGATATCAATGTATTTATAGACAGAAAAAATAGCATCGGCCAATATCGTTTCTCCCTGAAGATTATTATCCCGCTGTCATCCTTAACATACTCAAAAATTGAGATTTTTCAATACATTCAGCGCGTTAACTGTTGCGAAAATTATAATGATTTCAATAGAATATTGATTATATTTACCGCATTGATATCTGCTGTAAACCAGACTTCCCTGAAAGCAAAAAAAGACGAAGATCCCTCCTCGTCTTTTTACTTACAGCACCTCACAGATTAAAAGCTGAAGCGGTATCCGCCGTTAATCTGGTACTGATCAAACCGGTTGCCGGTTGAGCTGTCAGCCTCTGCATACAGGGTATGTTTTTTGCTGATATTGGCGCTGATGCCCAGTCCGTTGTTCCACCAGTTTCCTTTGAAGCTGTGTGCTTCGCGGGAGCCGTTCAGTTTATAGTCGGTGTTGCCCTGAAACTCTCTGACAAAACCGGTTTTCAGGTAAACGTTGATCTGGCTGTCACCTGTGGTGGTTTCATAGCCAATCAGTGTGCCGGCGCGTCCGATGGTGGAATCGTAGCTGCCGAGGTCGATTTTCAGGCCATTGCTGGCGTGAATACCGGTTGAATCCTGATGGCTGTAGGTCAGTTGCGCCTGCGGTTCGATATAGAATCCATTACCGGCCTGGTTCAGGCTGAACTTCCGGCCTGCTTCCGCCGACACACTGACCCCCGTTGAGCTGCCGTCGCCGCTGACATTATTGTTCTGGCTGTCCGATACGCTGAATTTATTTTTCAGGCGGGAGACCTTGGCAATACCGTCAACATAGAAACCGTTATCCGCCATATAGGTGGTGTAAAGCCCCAGATGGTATGAGCGGACAGTGCCGTCCCCGCCGCGATAGTCCGGTGAGCCCTGGGTTAAGCCCGCAAAGGTACCGATATACAGCGGTGTGTCTGGTGAGATACGTTTATCAAATCCCAGCTGTGTACCGCCGTAGGTCATGTCAAATCCGCTCATTTTGCCGCCGGCAAAGGAGTTGAATTTACCGCCGAAGCCTCTCAGCCATGCATTATTATCCCCGCCGTTCTGACGCAGATCACCCATGCGCTGCATCAGTGTCTGGGTCTCTGCGTAGTTAATCAGATAGCCCACGTTAAGGAAATTACCGCCTGCATCTGCCGTGGTGGTGATCGGTGGTTTTGGTTTTTCCGGCTCCGGCTCTGGTTCCGGATCAGGATCCGGGACTACCGGCGGCGGAACGTAGGCACCTGATGAGTACAGTTCCCAGTTATTACCGTTCTTGCGCACATCATACAGATAACCGCCTAACTCGACTTCAGACGTTGAAGTAAAGCTGGCTGCGCCGTCTGCGGTTTCCACAACGGTCAGAATTTCATTCCCGGTTGTGGCCAGGCTGCCGCGGTTTAATACAGTTAATGAATAATCACCGGCGCTGGTCCCGGTTACCACCAGTTTGTCACCGGCGTTGTTGACACCATCACCGTCACCGACAATATCAGTCCGCAGCGTGAATGCGCCGTTGCCGCTGAGGTTGGCGATACTCAGTGTTGAGTAACCGGTGTCGGATAATCTGTGCGATAAATCGACGGTGGTATTATTCAGTACCAGATTATCCAGGTTGGAATCATCTGTGACATTCCAGCGGCTGTTGTCCATGGTGACATTCAGCAGGCCGCCGTTGACGTTATCGCTGTAAGCGTTGCCGGTCCACTGTGAGCCGGAGGCCATATCCACATTGATCAGGCCGCCCCGTGACTGAATACCGCCGTTGATCAGCATTTTGCCCGTTGCATTAATCCGGCTGGCGGCATAGCCGTCATTGTGCTGGGTGGCAATGGCTATCTGATCAGCGGTTGCCATATTAATGGTCAGGTCGCCGGTCAGATCAATCTGGCTGTTGGTCATGGCGTAGACACCACGGGTGCCTGCGGCACCTGTTACCGAGATATTATCACCGGTCATGACACCGCCGCCCAGAGCCCACAGTCCCAGACCCAGGCTGCCGTTGCGGTCAATCGTAATATCGGTGTTTGCCAGGTTGATTTTAGCACCGGAGAACTGTGCTGACGCACCGTAAGAGCCTCCGGAGAAAATGGTATTACGGTTATCCGCCGTACCGGTAAAGTTGATGGTCGTACCTGAGCCGTTGGTGACCAGACCACCGCCCAGTTCAGAATACATATGGCTGCCGGCACCGATATTGGCGGTTCCGCCGCGAACTTCCAGTGCGTTGGCATTGCTTCCGCGGGCGATAATTGTCAGGGCATCTGCTTTGATGTCACCAAAGCTCCAGATACCGTGGGCGTTATCGCCGTTGGTCATAATTTTGCTGCCGGTACCCAGATCAACAATGGAGTTTCTCTGGATATTCATGCCGTATGCACTTGAACCCTGTGCATCGATAGTCAGATTAGTGGCAGTAAAATAGGCGGGGCCATTGGATGAGGTGCCGTTCAGGCCGTCGATACGGATACCATAGCTTCCGGTGCCGTTGGTTTTTATCGTACTGCCACTGCCCAGATTAACTTTACTTCCGTAGTCTGCGATAGACAGGCCTGTACCGCTGTTACCTTTGGTTTCAATAGAGAGGCGATCGGCAGTCAGAACAGAGGCATTACTGACAACCACGCCGCTTGCCATACCATTACCTGTTCCTTCCACTTTTACGCTGCTGCCGGTTCCCAGATTGGCCTCTGCTTTTTTACCGGACAGGTCAACACCGATGGCACTTTTACCGGTTACGTTCACGGATAAGCCATTGGCGTTTAATACACTGTTATTTCCCTGAATAACCACACCTTTGGCGTATTTGTCCGTGTCTGTCACATTCACAGTCACGTTATTGCCGAGATTGATGGTTCCGGCACCGTTGTTATAGGAGTTCAGGACACCATAGCGGTTTCCGGATGCATCCCCGGTATCGCCGGTGATCCGGTCACCGTCGTTAACGGTAATATTGGTGCCGCTCTGGCTGCCGATATCTGCAGCCTGCGCAGTCTGTAAACAGACCGCAGTACTCAGGCTGAGAAGCCCGGCTGCCGCTAACCAGCCCCGCAGTGAGAGGGCGGTATAGCCAGAATTAGGGGATCGCTGATATCCCCTGATAAACAGGTTAATATTCATAACATTCCTTTTCATAATTTTTATTTTCCAAAAACACATAAAAATTATGTAAATAAGATATTTTTATTATCATTATTATTGATGTGAGGCAGGAAACAGGATGTATCTTCCTGATGCATAACAACAATAATTAACGGACTAATTGGCTGGTATTTACCAGTTCCCGGTGGTGTATTTGCTAAAAAAGTCATGCTTCGTATCAGATATACGGGTAAAAAATTCAGCGGGTGTTATATTAAATACAGCAAGTATATTAATGAGTGTTGAGACTGATATTTCACTCGTTGCGTTTTCATAGCGGGAGATCTGTTGCTGGCTGATTCCCAGTTCTGCGCCAAGATCAACGCCGCTCATTCTTTTTTCTTTACGTAACTTTCGGATCAGCGCGCCTACATCATGCAGTAATATCTGATTATTTTTCATAATAGATTCCACTCCCCGGGCCATAACAGGATTCAGGTGTGATGTGTTTACTTATATGACAGCGGTGCTGATTCAGCAGGGAAAAATATTAATTAACGCAAAAACAAAAATCGCAATATCCTGTAATAAATTATTACAAATCCGGATGTAATAATATTAATTGCAGTTACCCGCCTGCTGCGTATAAATAATTACCATCTGGTAATGAAATATACAAGACATGTGAAAACATAAAAAATTGTTATTAACGATCGATATTTCACTTATGATAGGTAAAAACTATCATCAATTGATTATTGATCGGTTTTAGCGATCTTTTACATATTGACTGAGTAAGTAAATATCCTTGTATTGCATTTATTATTTTCTGTTTTTTGTAATTTATTCAATCAATTACATTGATATCTGTCATTTTGGCTGAAATGAAAAGAAGGGAAAATCATGGTTCGGGTTTTCCGGATCGCACTCGTAAAAGTGTGATACTTTTCACACAAATACTTACACTTTTCTTTCCGGATTTGGCAGATCATTTGTCTGATGTTTACCGTATGACGTGTTTTTACCGGCGTCATTGTCTTTTTATATAGCGATCGGCAACATTCCTCACTGTGACGGAGCGGAATTCGGTTTCTTATGCTTGTCAGGGCCTGAAATCCGTATTTATCGCTGTGTTTTTTCCCCGTGGGAATTTTGTTTTACCGGCAAATAAATAACAGTTAAATGCGGATTTTATTGTATTTTTTGACTGGTTTGAAATGCGTTTTTTTGAGGGGAATAATGAGGTGGTGATATGATGGCAGTAAGCATTGCAATGCATCTGTTTAACAAATTTTTATCTTTACTGACATTTTTGTTTATTTAACGGGGATGTAACACATCTGTCGTGGTTACACCCGGAAAGGATATTTACCGGTGTATTTATTTTTCTGTCAGCCAGTGGTTACGGGTATTCTCCGTTTGTGGTAATGCATTATTCTGAGTTTGTTTTTCGTCAGGTGAAATATTGTGTGTATTTTCCGGTAATGGTGTCAGTGTGGCTGTAACATAAGTAACCCAGCCGACTCTGGCGCTGGTTATCTGATATCCGGCCCCGGCTTTTTTTGCCTGGCGGGCTATTTTGGCTTCTGCGTCAGATAATGTATCACCCCAGGCGGTAACTGTTTGTGCAAAACCGGAAGCCGAAATAAAAAGCAGAACCGGGAATGCGATTATTTTCAGGGTGTTCATTATCATTATTTCCTCTGCCTGGTGAGTTACCGTAAAGATATTAATGCGGAAACTGTACTGCGGATAAACGGTAAAAGAAAGTGCAGAAATGGCGGATGCTGTATTTTTGCATCCGCCTTATAGCAGGGAAGGTTGCTGTTATTCTCCGGAGAAGGCAGCGGCAAATGCCGGGTTTAACGTCAGGCTGTCTAAATACGCTTTCATGACCGGAGAGATGGTAATTAAGTCATGCTTGGCCAGGAACATGAGGAAATAGCCGGTGTACACATCAACGGCAGTCATAGTGTTGCCGCATAAATACGGTGCCGCATCAGCCAGTCCGGTTTCCAGGCAGGCCATCACGCGGTCAAAGGAGCCGAACCCTGACATTTTCTGTTCTTCTTCTGTCAGTATCTGGCCCATCTCTTTGGCGGTGAAAGCAGCCTCAACCGGACCGGCGGTGAACAGGAACCAGCGGTAATAGGTGCCGCGTTCCGGAGCATCAACCGCTGGTGCAAAGCCTTTTTCGATGAATTTGTCGGCAAGATACATGCAGATAGCGGCTGTTTCAGTAATAACACGGCCGCCGTCAGTTAATGCCGGTACTTTGCCCATCGGGTTGATAGCCAGATATTCCGGGGTATGCATATCCGCACCATAATCGAGCTCCACGCGCTGATACGGCACATCCAGAATTTTCAGAAATAAATCGACGGTGTTCCCGCGTGACATTGCATTGGTATAAAGTGTCAGTCCGCTCATGATGCTCTCCTGTTTAGTGTGTTGAGGCATCATCATAGGTGAGGGGAGTGTCAGAATCTGTCAGGAGGGATGCAGAGGACTTCTTTGCGCCAGCGGTCGAGCAGGTATTTCTTCGGGTACGGCAGTTTGTCGGTTAATACTTCACAGGACTGAATTCTGTCGAGCCGGAAATGCCGGTAACTCTGACGTAATTCACACCAGGCGGCCAGCACCTGCACCTCTTTCATATAACCGATGGCAATCGGCCAGATAATCCGGTTGCTGGTCTGTGCCTCTTTATCCTGATAATGCAGTTTGATTTTCAGCTCTTCCCGCAGACTGCGGCGCAATTCTCCGGCAATGATATTATCCACCTGTGTCAGCTGTGAGGCGGGCACAAATAATGTACTGTCACTGAATACGGCGCGGGATTCATGTTCCACCACAGCATTAATTTTATTTGCCGCGCGGGCAGCGGAGGCTTTCAGTTCATCATCCGCATTACTCTGTACCCAGCGTAATCCGAGAATTAAGGCTTCCAGTTCATTGACATCAAATATCATCGGCGGCAGCAGTAATCCGGATTTCATCTGATAGCCGAGACCGGCTTCACCGGTAATTTCAGCACCCTGGCAGCGCAGGGTTTCAATATCCCGGTAAACGGAACGCACACTGATTTGTAATTGTGAGGCGAGGGAGTCCGCCGTGACCGGATAACGGTTCTCTTTCAGGATCTGTAATAAGGTGAGTAAGCGTTGGGTGCGTGTCATAAGGTATCAGCCTGGCGTGATAGTTAATCCGGAGTCCGTAATACTGCCTGAAACAGCACTGCTTATCAGCCAGGTTTTTATTAATGTCAGCAGCATCGGGTCAGATAATTTTGTTTTCCCGGTCAGGGCACATTCCCAGATAATTAATGTGCGTAACCCCATGCGGTGCAGTTCTGCGATATATTTCTCATCGCGGATTTTATTCTCTGATAATTTTTTCTGCCAGAATGCGGTCCGCGTGGCGGGAAGCCGGAATTTCTCACAATCGTGCATATGCCAGAAACAGCCGTGAATAAAGATAGCCGTCCGCCATTTTGCCATCCATATATCGGGTTTGCCCGGCAGGTCTGCCGGATATAACCGGAAACGGAAGCCGTTATGATGTAACAGCTTTCTGACATGATGTTCCGGTCTGGTATCCCGGTTGCGGATGGCGCGCATATTCCGGGAGCGGGTTTCTGTATCGTGTACATCCAAGGGCTGAGAGTCCGGTAAGCGATGTGGAACTGAGTTAAGCATACACGAATTGACAGCCAAAAAGCGGCGGATTATCAAAAAAGCAGGCTGTTTCTCCGCCTGCTCTGGTTCAGATATTACCAACCGATAGCAACACCGGCACCAATAACAGAATTATTATTGCTATCAAATGACGTATTTACACGCAGGTTAGTATTCCCGTAAGGTGTATATTGTGCACCGACTGCAACCGCATTTCCGTTTTTATAATTACCGATGCCAACGCCAAATGAGAAATTATTTGCCGTCACATACGGAATGGAGGAAATAGCAGTGACACCTGCAATACCGGCATTAATTTTCTTTTCAAGACTATCAATACGTTGTGAATTTTGTTTAACTTGTGAGGTTGTTTTTTTGTCCAGCTGACGGAATTTGGTATCTGTATATTGTGTACTGGTGTTGATGGCTTCGTTTTTAGCAGAATTTGTATAGGCAGCACTGGTATTGATGGCTTCGTTTTTAGCGGATTTTGTATAGGTTGCGGCCATATTGATTATTTCAGCTTTTGCTGCATCTGTTTTTTTATTATTTTCTGAAATGATGCTGTGTTTACTTTGCTGTAGTTGTTTCACTGTAACTGCATCATTGTCTTCAGTTCCGGGTGCTATGTTAATCAGCTGTTTCCGGGACAGTGTACTACCGAAAGATACTGTATGCTCCCGATTTGTATAAGCTAAATGTCCGATAGCAACGGAATCATATGCCTCAGCGGTGGCATAAGAACCGAGACTGACAGACAGGGTTTTTTCTGCTCTGGCATTGTCACCAACAGCAACAGTATGTGACGCCACAGCGATGGCCTGTCTGCCGAAGGATACAGTAGTGTTTGCAAAAGCGGATACTGAATAACAGGAAGAAACGGCGAGTGTAATAAGAGAAACATATGCTTTCAACATAACGATTAATATCCATTATAATAATCAAATACCGTACACATAAAGAGGATTTCCCTTTATGTGTGATTAGACGGAAAATTTATCAAGAATGGACTGTTTTTCTTTAAAATAAAAAACATATATAAAATATATGTTTTTATTACTGAATAGATAATATCACCCGGTATCTGATATCCCCGGGTATATTATATTTCTTTTGAACCGGACCGGGTGGCATTGAGTAATACCGGTATTAATTTTTCTGCGATAGCGTCAACCACGGTCATACAGACAGAATTACCGAATTGTTTGTATATCTGTCCCTGAGAAACAGCATCAGTAATATAATTTTCCGGAAATCCCTGGAGGTTCGCACATTCACGCGGGGTGAGTTTGCGCGGGTTTTTCCCGTCCCGTGACTGGTCAATCAGGATCTCAGAACCGTCTTTGTAATAGCGGGCACTCAGGGTATTGGTATATTCACTGTTTTTATTAAACAGACAATATCCGAAGCCGTTACCTCTGGCTTTATGTTCTCTTTTGCGTTTCTGATGGCCGGCCCATAATTTATCGGAGATGGTAAAACGATCTTTTTTATAGCGCACCGCATCTTCCGCCAGCGCTTTTTTGCTCTGGAGAATATCACCGAGACAGGTAGGCTGATGAGTCGGTTCCGGCCAGGAATATAAGGTGTCAAAATCCGCATCCGGAAACTGGTCGCGATCAAAACCGATAATAAAAATACGCTCACGGTTCTGCGGAATACCAAAATCGGCAGCGCGCAGCACGCGGAAATCAACCCAATAGTTCAGTTTTTGCGACAGTGCGCTGCGGGTCTCTTCACTCAGCGGAATATTATCCGGCACGGTCTGTTCATACTGTCCGCGCAGAATATCGAGGATGGTCTGTAATGTCCGGCCGCCGTCGTGGCCGCGCAGTTGTTTGACGTTCTCCAGCAGAAATGCCTTCGGCCGTTTCTCCGTCATGATGCGCTGAACTTCAAAGAACATGGTACCGCGGGTGTCGTTAAACCCCTGACGCGCACCTGCCTGTGAAAATGCCTGGCACGGAAAACCGCCGAGAAGAATATCGTGATCCGGAATATCTTTTGCCGCGATCCGGGTGATATCGCCGTCAGGCATCTCTCCGAAATTGGCAAAATAGGTGCGCTGGGCGAATTTATCCCACTCAGAGGTGAACACACAACGACCGCCCTGTTGCTGAAAGGGCAGGCGGATCCCGCCGATACCGGCAAAAAGATCGATAAAGGTGAATCTGCAATTATCCGTGGGTGACTGCCGGAAAGGGGCATCCTCTGGGTGTTTTTTCAAAATCATCTCCGGTTCGGGAAACAGCCGCCGGGCAGTGCGCCGGTTTTATCCCGGCACTATATCACTGCCCGGGGCTCCGGGAAACAGGAAGGCCGGAAAAACAGGTATGTCCGCAGGGCGCGGAAACTGGTATATGTTGTCTCTCTGTATTAATTTGTTCTTAGCGTAACTATTTCAAGAGGAATGAAAATGCCTGTAACCAATCCGGATGTTCTGAAGCTCCGTTTATTAGGCGATATGTATGATGACAGCTATTTCCCGGACCATCTGGTGAAGCAGGGAGAGGCGATTCTGTTGCGTCTGTGTGAGGTGCTGGAAAACAATCCGCCGGACGGACTGGCGGCGCTGTATGTGCTGACACAGCAGGCGACAGAGGAATTCAATGATTTGCAGGATGCGTTTGATGAGGCAGGCAGTGAAATTGAAACCGTTGCCCGTGATTCCATCGGCGAATCCTTTTACCTGATTGCCCGTGCATACGGCTTTGAGGATGCGGACCCGGAGGAGCTTATCGCAACGCGGGACTGGTAATTCAATAACAATAATGAGGTGATCATGAATCACAAATCCGGTGGGCTGAAGATAGACGGAAAGACCTTACTGAATCATTTGCAGGAACTGGGGAATACCGGGGCGGACCCGGTGAAGGGCGGCCGGACGCGGACAGCGCTGACCGATGCGGAAAAGCAGGGGCGTGACCTGGTGGTCAGCTGGATGAAAGCACTGGATCTGGTGATCCGTATTGACCAGATCGGAAACATTTTCGGCACGCTGCCGTCGGTTTCCGGAAACAGTGATACCGCACCGCTGATGATAGGGTCACATATTGATACGGTGATTAATGCCGGGGCGCTGGATGGCTGCTACGGGGTACTCAGCGGCCTGGCGGTTGTCCGTGCCTTCCGGGAAGCCGGTGTGCTGCCGTCCCGTCCGATCACGGTGGCGGCGTTCACTAACGAAGAAGGTGTGCGTTTTCATCCGGATATGATGGGCTCGCTGGTGTATGCGGGCGGTTATCCGCTGGAGGATGCTCTGAATGCGGTGGCCACTGACGGTGCAGTGCTGCGTGATGAGCTGGAACGCGCCGGTTATGCGGGCAGTATGGTGCCGGGCAGCATTGTGCCGCATGAGTATCTGGAACTGCATATTGAACAGGGCCCGGTGCTGGAAGCGGAAGGGTTACAGATCGGGGTGGTGGAGAGTTTACAGGGTATCTCATGGCAGAAAATCACCATCACCGGCACCGCGAACCATGCCGGAACCACGCCGACACGGCTGCGCCATGATGCCGGATATGCGGCAGCGAAGCTGATCACCTTTCTGCGTGAAGGTATTTCTCAGAAAAATGGTGCCACATTAACCACGGTGGGGACGATTGCTTTTGAACCGAATGCGGTTAACGTGATCCCGGGCTCGGCAACGTTCACCATAGATATGCGGGACCCGGACGAAGAACGCCTTCAATGGGCGGAAGGGCAGATCCGTGATTATCTGGCAGTGTTATCAGAGCAGGAGGGGGTTACGGTCTCAGCCCGTCAGCTGGCGCGTTTCCAGCCGGTGGTGTTTGATAAAACCCTGGTCAGTTGTGCGGAGAATGCGGCCAGAGCCGCCGGAACCGCATACCGTCGTATGCCGTCCGGAGCGGGACATGATGCACAGATGATTGCGCGGATAGCACCGGCAGCGATGATTTTTGTGCCGAGTAAGAACGGTATCAGCCATAACCCGGCTGAATATACCGAAGATGCCGATCTGATCCGCGGTGCGCAGGTGCTGCTGGATACGGTGATACTGAGACTGGCAGAGCCGGTGTAAGTTATCCCGGCAAAACGGCGGCATCCGGGCGGGTGCCGCCGGTGAATTATTTTACCGCGGCGGGCTGTTTTCCCCGGCTGACCAGCAGCCAGACCGCCACACAGACAATCAGCGCACCGAGGAAGAAGTTCGGGCTGAGTGTCTCATCAAGCACAAGATAACCCCACAAAATACCGAACGGCGGGATCAGAAAGGTCACTGTCAGTGAGCGCATCGGGCCGATATCCGCAATCAGGCGGAAATAGAGAATATACGCCACTGCCGTACAGAGCAGCCCCACCGCAATTACACTGCCCCAGACCATCGGCTGTGCCCAGTTAACCGCCGGGCCGGTCGTGACACTGAAACCGAAAAACGGCAGCAGAAAGAGCGTGGCACCGAGCTGGCTGCCGAAGGCGACCAGCCGGGCGTCCAGGCCGCCTTTTTCACTGATCCAGCGCCGTGTCAGAAATCCTGCCAGTCCGTAACAGGCGGTGGCAAGCAGACAGGCGGCCACGCCCCATAATAAATGGGCGGAAGACTGACTTTCCCCGACCGTGGTGATCACCACAATCCCGGTCAGTCCCATCATCACCCCCAGCCATTTGCGGGCGGTCAGGGTTTCGGCAAAGAAAGCAAAGCCGATAAGCGCTCCCATCAGAGGGGTGGTGGCGTTGAGAATGGCGGAGTAACCGGCCGGCAGCCACTGCGCGGCCAGACAGTACATAAAAAAGGGAATGCCGGAGTTAATCACGCCCAGTAATAATGCCGGTTTTAATTTTCCGTCAAACCGGAAAGTGCGGCGCATGACAAGGAGGATCACCAGAAGCCCGGCACAGCCGAAAAAGACACGCAGAAAAGCGGTGTTAACCGCGCCGAACTGCGGGGAGGCCACCCGCATAAAAAGAAAGCTGGCACCCCAGATGGCCGCCAGCAGGGTAAGCCGCAGATAGTCTGCAGGTCGCATGGGATTCCTTATCTGAAAATCAGTGAGTTAAGAGAGTTATGTCAGGTTCCTGTTGTCAGACAGGATGCGCTTCAACTATATCACAGTGAATAGTCACGCACTGAACATCAGATATTAAAAAGCAAGAGGTTAATATTTCTGCTTGTGATAATCATTATCAGTCAATATTATCAGCGGCGTGATATTGAACTTCTTATTCTTACAGGAAAGATAACATGCGTATCCGCTCTCTTTGTCTTCTGACGCCCTGCCTGACCCTTTTAATCACGCCGGAAGTTCTGGCGGCAACCTCTGCTGATTCCGGTGAACCGATTGTGGTCTCTGCTTCGCGCAGCTACCGGACAGTTTCTGAAATGGCCCAGACCACCTGGGTAATTGATAATGCGGATATCGCACAGCAGGCGGAAGGCGGCAAAGAGCTGAAAGATATCCTGGCGCAGCTGATCCCGGGGATGAGTGTCAGCGGCCAGGGGCGGACAAACTACGGCATGAATATGCGCGGGCGCTCTATGATTGTGATGGTGGACGGTGTGCGCCTGAATTCATCACGCAGTGACAGCCGCCAGCTGGATTCGATTGATCCGTTCAATATCAATCATATTGAAGTGATTTCCGGTGCGACCTCCCTGTACGGCGGCGGCAGCAGCGGTGGTCTGATTAATATCGTGACCAAAAAAGGTCAGGAAGAAAAACAGGTTGAGGTTCAGATCGGCGGCAAAAGCGGGTTCCGCAACGGTTCGGATCATGATGAAAACGTGGCTGCCGCTGTCAGCGGTGGTAATGATCAGGCTTACGGACGCTTATCTGTGGCTTATCAGCGTTACGGCGGCTGGTATGACGGCAAAGGCCGCGAAATCCTGATCGATAACACCCAGACCGGGCTTCAGTATTCTGACCGCCTGGATGTGATGGGCTCCGGAACACTGACGATTGATGATCATCAGTCGCTGGAGCTGATGGCACAGTATTACAACAGTGAATCCGACGGTAAACACGGGATCGATCTGGGCAAAGACTTTGCGGCGGTGCTGGGAAAAGGCACCGCGCATAACAGCGACAAACTGGATTCAGACCGGATCCCCGGCACCAAACGCCATATGGTGAATCTGCAGTACAGCAACAGTGATCTGCTGGGACAGGACCTGGTGGCGCAGGCGTATTACCGTGATGAAACCCAGACCTTCTATCCGTTCCCGGCGCTGGGCGGTAAAAAGCCGGATTATGTCGTCAGCAGCATCAGTGCATCAGAGCAGAAAACCGATTTCTACGGCGGTAAAGTCACCTTTAACAGCAAGCCGCTGGATAACCTGACACTGACGTACGGCGCGGATGCCGAGCATGAAAAATTCAGTGCCAACCAGAAGTTCTTTAATCTGCAGAAAGCGAAGGAAAGCAACGGACTGACCCTGGATTCCGCCTACAATACCGGGCGTTATCCGGGCTACACCACCACCACAATGGCGGCGTTTCTGCAAAGCAGTTATGACATCAACCCGCTGGTGACCCTGAGCGGCGGTATGCGTTATCAGTACACGAAAAATAAAGTGGATGATTTTGTTGGTTATCAGCAGCAACAGCTGATTGCGGAAGGTAAAGCCACCTCGGCGGATGCGGTACCGGGCGGGGAAACGGATTACAACAACCTGTTATTTAATGCCGGGGTGCTGCTCAACCTGACCGACACACAACAGACCTGGTTTAATTTCTCCCAGGGCTTTGAAATTCCGGATATCGCCAAATTCTACGGTACCGGCACTTACGGTTCGCCGGTCAGTGGTCATTATCCGTTGCTCAACAGTGTGAACATCAATGATACGCGGGTCAAAGGTATCAAGGTCAACTCCTTCGAGCTGGGCTGGCGTTACACCGGGGACAGCCTGCAAACCCAGCTGGCGGCGTACTATTCACTGTCTGACAGCAGCTACGACATCAATAAGAAAGATATGACTATCTTCCTGAAAGATGACAAACGCCGGATCTACGGTGTGGAAGGGGCGGCGGATTATGCGATCGCAGATACTGACTGGCGTGTCGGCACCAATTTCAACCTGATTAAATCCGAGACCAAAGCGGGCGATCAGTGGGAAAAATGGAGCGTGAAGTTTGCCAGCCCGTCAAAAGTTACCGCATATGTGGCCTGGGAGCCGTCAGACTGGACACTGCGTCTGCAAAGCCAGCAATCCTTCAGCCTGACCGATGCGGACGGGGAGAAACTGGGCGGATATAACACCGTCGATTTCCTCGGCAGCTATCAGTTACCGGTCGGTAAAGTCAGTTTTGCGGTCGAAAACCTGCTGGATAAAGATTACACCACCGTGTGGGGACAGCGCGCACCTATCCTGTACAGCCCGGCATACGGCGCACCGGACTTATACAGCTATAAAGGTCGCGGCCGCACATTCGCACTGAATTATCTGGTGACATTCTGAGGCCCGTTTTATGCGTATATTCATAGTAATGATGACGCTGCTTCTGAGCACGGGAGCCCGTGCTCAGACGCAAATTGTCACTGATTTACAGGGACGGTCCGTAGCGGTGAATACGCCGGTCAAACGGCTGTTTCTTGCGGATGCCCGTGACATTCTGGCGGTGGATATTGCGGCGGGGAAAACCCATTTTTCCTCTCTCAGCGGATGGAGTGATACCCTGGCGCATTATGCGCCGGATCTGGAAGCAGCATATCTGGAGGCCGCGCCGGAACTGGCGCGGTTACCGGTTCTGCCGAAAAGCAAAGACGGTACTTTTACAACAGAAAACCTGCTGGCACTGTCTCCGGATGCGGTACTGATGCACAAATCATCCTACGGGCTGATGAAAAGTACGAACCTGCTGCCGCAACTGGAAGCGGCGGGTATTCCGGTGATTTTTATCGATTTCCGCAGTGACATGACAGAAAACACCCCGAAAAGTATTCAGCTTATCGGCACACTGTTTGAAACCGAAGGGCGGGCAGCGGAGTTTTCGGAATACTACCGGCTTAAACTGGCGGCACTGCGTCAGCGTCTGCCGGAGCAAAAACCGTCTGTACTGATTGAAAGCAATGCCGGGTTATTCGGCAATGACTGCTGCCGTTTATACGGACGTACCGGGTTCGGTGAACTGGCGGAGATTGCGGGTGGTGATAACCTGGTGCGTGACACGATGCCGGCAAACGGCGCGGAAAGCAGCATTGAAAATATCCTGCATCTCAACCCGCAGTTCTATGTGCTGACCGGTGCGGACTGGAAACAGTATAACCGCCGTTCAGAGGCGGTCACGCTCGGGTACGGCGTACCGGCAGAACCAGCGCACAAAGAGATGAATGCGCTGATGAACCGCCAGGGATTAGCTTCGCTGGAGGCGGTGAAATCGCAGCGCGTGATGGCGGTTTACCATAATTTCTACAACAGCCCGCTGAATATTTTTGCCGCCGAAGCGCTGGCCGCGTTTTTCCATCCGCAGGCATTCAGTGACCTGAATCCGCAGGAGGAAATGGTGTCATTTCATCAGCGGTTTACGGCGATCAGCGGCACCGGAACGTTCTGGGTGACGATGCAGTAATCATCCGTTTATCAGCAAAAACAGCACAGAAGCCCGGCACAGAAAACAGTGTTGCCGGGCTTCTTTTTTTATCACCGGTTAAAAATAAATCAATTTTGCCCCTCAATTTGATCCGTCCCGCAAAGTGACGACTCGATGCCCTCAAAAATGTGATGAACATCTTATTTTCACCAGTGAAAATATGACTCAGGCCACATATTCAGCCCGGAAAATAAAAACAGAGAAATTTTTATTAAAAAGTAATTATATGAATTAACTGGATTATTTTTTGCTTTACACGATAAAGCGTTATTTCAGGCAAACGAGATCAGCTTCACATTCTTAAAACCGGAATGTGATCTTCGTCGCTATTTATTTAGGCGTAAATAAGCCATCTTTAAAATAAGAAAAAATCACATCAGGAGTTCGGTTTTGGATATTCATTTTGAGAGCGGGCTGTTATCCCTGAATCAGGATTTTGCATCTCCGGAAGAGGGCATCCGCTATGCCGGTGAGTTGCTGCAAAAATCAGGTGCCTGTACCCCTGATTATATTGAGGAAATGATCCGCGTATATCATGAGTTCGGCCCGGTGATTGTGCTGGATACCGGGGTGGCGATGCCCCATGCAAGACCGGAAAAAGGGGCATTAAAAACCGCGTTTTCCGTGGTGGTGACCGGCACACCGCTGGTGTTTCATCATGAGGAGTTTGATCCGGTCAATGTCATTATTGCTATCAGCGCGACAGATTCAGATACCCATATTCATCTGATTCAGACCGTGGCTGATCTGATTGAAAATAATATTACTGAGTTTGTAAAAGAGAATAACAAAGAACAGATTTTACAGTTTATCCGGACGTCGATAGAGAGGACAGCATGATTAAAATAAGAACAGTGTGCGGCAATGGTATCGGCAGCTCATTAATGGCTGCCAATAACGTGAAGAAAATTTGTGAGGAGATGGGTATAAAAGCCGATGTGGCTTCAGTGGATTTTGCAAATGCCGTGGGTGAGAAAGCGGATCTGTATGTCACGATTAAAGAACTGGCATCACAATTTCCGCCGCAGTGTGAAGTTGCCGTGATCCGCAGTTATGTGCATAAAGCCAAAATTGCGGAAGATATTAAAGATGCTTTACTGAAACTGAGTCAATCCTGATAGTTCATTCTTGTTACAGGAATTAAATTATGGCTTATATTCTCTCATTCCTGACTGAGATATTCAGTCAGCCTGCCTTTCTTATGGGGATTATCTCCCTGGTGGGGTTACTGGCATTACGGTCACCGGTTAATAAATTATTAACCGGGACATTAAAACCGATCCTCGGTTATTTAATGCTGAGTGCAGGTGCCGGTGTTATTGTGGCAAACCTGAATCCGCTCGGCGGTATTATTGAAGCCGGTTTTAATATCCGGGGTGTTATTCCGAATAACGAAGCGATTGTTTCTGTTGCCCAGAAATTACTGGGTGTGGAAACAATGAGTATTTTATTGCTCGGATTTATTTTCAACCTGGCGATCGCACGCTTCACCAAATATAAATATATCTTTTTAACCGGTCACCACTCTTTCTTTTTAGCCTGCTTATTCTCGGCGGTATTACAGGCCGCGAATTTCAAAGGCTGGGAGATGGTTATTATCGGCGGTTTCCTGCTGGGTGCCTGGTCGGCTATTTCACCGGCAATCGGACAGCGTTATACCAAGCGCGTTACTGAAGACGGCGGTATTGCCATGGGGCACTTTGGTTCCCTCGGTTATTACCTGTCTGCCTGGATTGCGGCGAAAGTCGGTAAAGCGGAAAACTCATTTGCGGATACTGAAATCTCCGAAAAATGGGGCTTCCTGCGCGATACCACAGTAACAACCGGTATTGTGATGGTCGTGATTTATCTGGTGTGCAGCATCGTTGCCGGTTCCGCTTATATCAGCACCATCACTGAGCAGAATATGGTGATCTTCTCCATCCTGACCGGTCTGCAGTTCGCGGTGGGTGTGGCGATTGTCTACAGTGGTGTACGTTTAATCCTGGGTGACCTGGTGCCTGCGTTCCAGGGTATCAGCCAGAAACTGATCCCGAACTCGATTCCGGCGGTTGACTGTGCTGTCTTCTTTACCTTCAGCCCGACTGCGGTGGTGATCGGTTTTATCAGCTCCTTTATCGGCGGCCTTGTCGGCATGCTGATGCTGGGCGGTCTGGGTATGGCGCTGATTATCCCGGGCATGGTGCCGCACTTCTTCTGCGGCGGTACATCCGGTGTCTTTGCGGACAAACTGGGCGGCAAAAAAGGTTGTATTATCGCCTCCTTTATCGGCGGTATTTTCCTGGCCTTCTTACCGGCCATGCTGTTACCGGCACTGGGCAACCTGGGCTTCGAAAACAGTACCTTCGCAGATTTTGACTTCGCGGTATGGGGCATTGTTATCGGGGAAGCCTTTACCCACTTCGGTCAGATTGCGATTTACCTGATTTGTTTTGTTCTGGTTCTGGCATTACTGGCGCCGTTTGCCTTTAAATCCGTCAAAGTGGTGGGTGATACCCTGAGCTATGACGAATTAATGGAAAAAGACCGCGCACATAAGTAAACATGATACTGACGAAAGGTTTTAAGGAGTTGTTATGGCAGTGATTTCTGTCGGTTTATCCTGCTTCGACCAGTTCTTCTTTCTTAACCGCTGGCCGGAGGAGAATACCAAAAATTTCTCCGGCGATTTTATTGAAAGCGGCGGCGGACCCTGTGCCAATGCGGCATGGTTACTGGGATTGTGGGGAGAGGATATTTATTTTACCGGACACCTTAACCACGATATCTATGGTCAGAAAATTATTGATGAGTTTCATGATGTGGGTGTGAATACCGATTACGTTATTTTTAACGATGAAATGATCACACCGCTGGCGTCTGTATTAGTGAATCAGTTAAATGGTTCCCGGACAATTATTACGCGCAAGCTGGTCTCTCCGCCGCGTATGACATTTGAAGAGAAACTGAAAATTGATGAGCTGATTGCCCGCCTGACACAGGAGGATAAAGGGGAAGTCATCACGGTATTAATTGATGGTCATGAACCGGAGCTGAGTGAATATATTCTGACCCGTCTGCCTGATGCCCGCGTCGTAATGGACGCGGGGTCACTGCGGGAAAGTAATTTAAATCTGGCGAAATATACCGATTATCTGGTTGCCAGTGAAAACTTTGCCCGTGATCTGATTGAGATTGATAAATTCACCACCGATATTCAGTTAAAAACAGCATTAACGGAACTGAATAAACTGGCCCGGGGTGAGGCATTTATTACGCTGGGTGAGAAAGGCTGTGCGTATCTGCAAAACGGAATGCTGACAATATCACCGGCATTTATCTGTAATGCGATTGATACAACCGGTGCCGGTGATATATTCCACGGCGCATTTACGTACGGGGTTCATTATAACTGGCATATTGAGAATATTATTTTATTTGCCAGTCTGTCAGCAGCCATCTCAATTGAGAAAAAAGGGGTGCGCGAATCAATGCCGGATTTGGCTGATGTCCATAATGCGGTGAATAAATACGAAAGAAATCTGAAACACTATTTTGATTAATTCTGGTTTTGATTAAATTCTGATTTTTAATTCAATTCCGGTTATACGCCAACAAGGGGAAATCCGATGTTAGTTTCGATGGAGAATATGCTCAATCGTGCCTTTGCACGCCAGTACGCCGTCGGTCAGTTTAATATTAATAACCTGGAGTGGACAGGAACAGTATTAAAAGTTGCACAGCAACTGCGTTCCCCGGTTATTTTAGGTGTCTCCGGCGGGACCATAAAACATATGCTCGGGCTGAAATGTATTCACGATATTGTAGTGAATGCGATGGAGTTTCTGGAAATAGATGTGCCGGTGGCACTGCATCTGGATCACGGCCAGTCTTATGAAGCCTGTGAAGCAGCAATTAAAGCCGGTTTCAGCTCGGTGATGTTCGACGGTTCACATATGCCGTTTGCTGAGAATCTGGCTATTACCAAACGCCTGGTCACTTATGCTCATCGCCGTGGTGTGTCTGTGGAAGCTGAACTGGGCACGATTGCCGGCAGTGAGGATGGCATCGTTAATTCTCACGTAATTTATGCGGACCCGGCGGAGTGTCAGAAGCTGGTGGAAGAAACCGGTGTGGATTGTCTGGCGGCGGCGCTCGGCTCGACACACGGGCTGTATAAAGGCAAAGCGAAGCTCGGTTTTGCGGAAATGCAGCATATCGCGCAGCTGGTGAAAGTACCGCTGGTGCTGCACGGCGGTACCGGTATTTCAGATGAGGATATGAAGAAGGCTATTTCACTCGGTACGGCAAAAATCAACGTCAATACAGAAAATATGTATGCGTGGTGTTTGTCAGTGAAAGAGCAGTTTGAGCAGCAGGGCGCGCATGATATTAACGACCCGCGCAAAGTGATTATGAAAGGATTACAGCCGGTTGCGGAGCGGGTGGAAGAGCGGATGCGTCTGTTCGGCTCTGCCGGGCAGTCTCTGTAACCCCGTCAGATCCTGCGGTGGCCGCCGCTCAGGCGGTCACCGGGGATTGGGTCAGGTAATCTTTGGCGTTAGTAATAATCGCCTCTGAAATCCGCTGTAATGTGCCGGATTCCGGCTGGTAACGGTGCCAGTAAAGCTGTTTTTGCTGTACCAGTTCCGGTACCAGGTTAATCATCCGCCCGGATTCAAGCTCATGTTTAATCTGATGTTCCGCAATCATACAGCAGGCAGAATTTTGCAGTACCAGCTGAATATAGGCCTCTGATGACGGCACTATATGGCTGTTCAGGCTTCCCGGCGTTAAACGGAAATACTCCTGTAAAAAGATATGGTGCATATCTGACGAGTGGTTAAAGGACACCACCGGCGCCCGCAGCAGAGCCTCTTTAGTCACCCCGTTACTGAAATATTTTTCCGCAAAGGCCGGGCTCGAGACAAAAATATAATCCATCGCCCCCAGATAATCACAGGTTCCGCCGACAGCAGGCAGCGGCTGCATACTGATTGCCCCGACCGCTTCCCCTTTGAGCAGATAGTCGAGTGTCCGGCTCTCATCATCTACTTTAATATCCAGACGAATGGCGCGGTCATCCAGGATCGGCTTGATAGCGGATAAAAACCAGGTCGCGAGGGAGTCGGCGTTAATGGAGATCGGGATAGTGACCACGTGGTTGCCGCTTTCATTATCAAAGGCGTCATGTTCAATTAAATCAACGTGGTATAACAGACCCAGCAGCTTTTGCCCGAGCTCGGTCGGTTTCGGCGGCACGGTGCGTGTCAGCAGCAGGGAACCCACCTGATTTTCCAGCTGTTTTACCCGCTGGGAAACTGCCGATTGTGTAATAAAGAGTTTCGCTGAGGCTTTTTCGAATCCCTGTTCTTTGATAATAAGATCGAGCAATCTCAGTGATTTATAATCGACATTCTTCATGGCGGCCCTGCGGTGATGGCGAAAAGTACGGCTATTCTACACGAAAAGGGCAGCAGGAGGAAAAGCGCCGGTACGGCAATACCGGCGCGTAAGCGGAAGTCAGTCGATGGTCATAATAATGGATATATTGCCGAAGAATGAACCGGGCTCTACCGGTCCGGTCGTTTCAAGCGTACTTTTCAGCAGAGCTGTATTCGGATAGCCCTCCCGGACGTAGATAGCTGAGCCGCCGCTGCGGGCATCAAGCAGATAGTTATTCAGTGTCAGCCGGGTATACAGGTTGTTTTTCAGTTTCAGCCGGGCACTTGAGTCAGTCACGGAATAAATCCGGACAACCGTATCTTTACTGCACTTCATTGTCAGATACTCAGATGCCTCGTGACCATTAATGGCATCTTCCGGTACTTTCTGATGGTTTAAAACCGCGCCCGGGCGATCGAGGTCAAAACTGCATATTCCGCCGGGAGGAGGAGCAACACCACAAATAGCGCCGGGATACATATCACCGTTGCCGCCATTGGGCGTTGATGTCAGAAAAAGGGTGACACACTCATTACGGATTGCGGTTCCGATATGGTTGGTTGTACCGCTGTAAGGTAATCCTCCGAAGCAGTTATCGTAAATATACCTGTAAACCTCAAAGCCATCGCTCAGTGTATTTAAATCCATATTACGGCAGCGCTGGTTAAATGTTTCATCATTACGGCCTGCAATTCCGCCCTTGTCGCCGTTGACATGCCGGTGGTTAATATTGGCATAGCATCTGCCGGACAGACCGGCGACTTTGCACGGGTGGGCACTGCCGCGCAGAGGCGGGGTCCAGGCTGAAATAGTGTAGTAATAATCAATATTCGTCGGTTTTCCTTCTGAGCGGGTAATATAACTGTAAAGGTCTGCACGGACGGGCAGCGAGAAAAATATGAGTGCAGTCAGCACACTGATATAACGGATAATCGTTGTCATACCGGCCTCAGAAATAATCGATAGTCAGAAAAGCGGTGGCGTTAAATGCACCGTACTTAATCGTTTTACCGGCTTTTGCTTTCGGATCGACCTGAAGAAAGGCCGTAAAACGGATGGTATTCTCGCCGTTTCCGGCAATGGTAATCGCATTGGAAAACTGATTCAGCGGGATCAGCGAAATATTATCAGTCCGGATACCGACAGAAAATCCGCCGGCATCACTGGACGGGTCAAGCGCCAGATAGGACGGCATATCCGGGGTGCCGGTCCCGGTGAATTTAATCTTAAACCGGTTCATATCGGTGATATCGCAGTCAGACAGGATCAGTGCAAATGATTTTTGCACCTCAATCCCGTTATACAGATCCGGCAGGGAAACATCACTGAAATCCACCACCAGATCTTTATTTTCCGGCAGCAGTGTGCAGGGGTCGTTAAACAGTTCACCAATCACCCGAAGGTTATCGGCGGCATGTCCCGCCGGAATAAAGGCCGCGGAGAATGTCAGTGCGGCGCTGAATAACAGACTGAAAGCAGCAGGGCGGTTCATCAGAAATACTCCATTGTCACAGTGCCGGTGCCGCTGAAGGAGCCGGGTGTGACTTCCCCGTCCGGGTTTTTGGTCAGTACAATGGTTAATGTCAGATGATGGCTGTTCACCAGTTGCGCTTTGCCCAAATCCAGCCTTACCCCGGCAAGTTCAGCGGTAAAGCCGAGGTTGTTCTGGTTGGTTTTCACCAGTTTGTTATTGAACTGTGCCCGCGGCCCGTCAACGGTGAGGAAATATTTGAAATTCTCTGAGTCCTGCTCACAGACAAAGGGGATATCCACATCTCTGCGGATATCTGATTTTTCCAGCGTTTTTATCTGGATGCGCTGAAAATCAACCAGGATTTCTTCGTTATTGTTTATTTTACAGGGCGGCGGAGGTACCAATTTTCCGGAGATCCGGATATCCGCGGAACTGTGTAAGGCCGCAAACGCGTATCCTGGAACACAGGTTAAAAGCAGCATAGTGGTGAAAAATCGCATCACAATTCCTTATTCGTACTCAATATGGATAGTGGCGTTTGCACTGAAATCACCAGCAGGGAGTTTTGCTCCCGGTTTTTTGGTCAGCACGACGCGAATATCCGGCTGAGCCGGATACTGAACAGTGATTTTTTCATTCAGCGGCAGTAAGCGGTTGTCAGCCTGAAATTTGACCGCCAGATCCCCGGCGCTGGTGGAAAGGTAGCGGCTGTCAACGGAGGATGAGGTGCCGCTGATATACATTTTTATCCCCCTCGCGCGGTTGTCCTGACACTCGATCAGGTAATCGAGTTTTTCACTGTAATTGTCGTTATCAATCTTCGTGGTGATCACGTCTTTAAAATTCACCAGAATATTTTTTCCCTGGTTTATCTTACAGGGAGAGGCGAGAATTTCACCGACGACATACACATCGATATAAGTGTAAGAACCGCCGGAGACCATCAGCGGCAGGCACAACAGTGCCGAGCAGCCGGTACGGAAAAGCATGGTCAGTGTCATCAGCGGTTCCTCCCGTTAATTATTTACTGTCTGACTGCACGGTACAGCTGCTGCCGGCACAGCTGAATTTCAGTGGTTTGGTATCACCGTAGTCATTGACGTAATAAATGACCGGTGCATTACCCAGCGCCGGAGCACTGAAGGACGCGGAGGCTTTTGGTGATACCATCACCGGCTCAAATTTCACTTCTTTTCCGCCGGTGGCATCCAGACGGGTGACTGAAAGATGGTACGGCGTGGTGTTTGCAATGGTGTACTGCCCGCCGTTCTGCGACAGACGGATGCCATCCGCACCGGCGATTTTTTCCATCCGCTCCTGAACCTGAATCGCTTTCGGGCGGTAGAACAGTTTGATCTTGGTTTGCAGGGCAATTTGCAGCACGTTACTTTTCTCAACGGCCGGCGGAATTTCACGGACGTTCAGATAAAAGACCGATTCGCGGTCAGCCGGTAATGAGGCGGCTTCCGGAGAGAGCTGCACTTTAATCTGGCTTTTGCTGTTAGGCTCAATCCGCTGTACCGGCGGAGTGACAAATACCGGTGATGTGATTTTCTGCCCGGTGCTGTTCTCAATCCAGGACTGCGCCAGATACGGTTTGCTGAGGTGCTCATTGGTGACCGTCAGCGGCACAGCTTTATCACCTTCGTTATAAATAACACGGGTTCTGTCGAGTGCGATGGCGGCTCCGGCAGTTACCGGAATGGCAGCCAGGGTGGTCAGTGCGGCGCAGAATAAGGTGGTCACTTTTCTCATGTTAAGGTTCCTTACGGATTCATCTGTGAATTCTGTCAAATACATACCGGTGCTGCCGGGTTTACTGGCATGGCAGCAGCATATTAAACTGAACGTTATCATCCTTTATTTCCGGGATCCGGACAGTACATTGTGTTTGTCCGTTCCAGGCTACAGTCAGCTTCTGGCCCGATTGTATTCCGGTCAGATAAGCCGAGCCGTTATCGGCCACAATGCCGATCTCCGCATTTTTGTCATTCATGACAGAGGCGCCGAATGGCGGATGAGTATTATCATTCATAGCAATAATACCCATGATTTTATAGCCTTCGACAACATTAAATTTCCGGTAACCGATCGCGCCGGAGGTCAGTGTTGCCTGCTGCACGGATGTCAGGGCTTCGGCATTATCCGGCATGGCATCGAGATCAAGAGATAACTGGCCGCGTGAGTAAGCCGTCGCGGTCGGGATAATGGCTTTCCCGAAAGCGTTGGTCCGCACTGCTTTGCCGGTACCGCGCACGTCAATATCTGATGTGCCGCTGGTATCCACCAGAATACGCGGTGCCATACTGTTGCCGCTGCGGTGGAATGCCGCACCTTCACGGGTCAGGGTAAAGCCGCCGCGTGACTGACCGGATACCGTAAGAACGTTATCCTGAATATAGGTTCCGCTCAGTGAAAGGTAGTTATTCCCCCCTTCATTGGTATAGAAACCGGCCAGGTTGACTTTGCCGTCGCCTTCACCGGCAGACAGTGAATAGTTACTCGAATTATCAATATCAGTGTAATAGTTAACGTTATTACTGTGAGAGTTCTTATTGTAACTGCCGCTGTAGCTGAACATGCCTTTATTGTCATCGAGCGGAACAGAGAGGCTGGCGTAGATGCCGTTATCTTTTGTTGAATCCGATTCTGTCCGGTAGGCTGACATGCTCATGCTGAGGTTCTTTTTCTCCCCCCAGTCAAAGTTGCGGGAGAGGGTCATGCTGTAGTTATTGATGCTCGCTTTGTTCCAGAATGTCTGATGGCTGTAGTTCAGATAGACGTTCATGCGCAGAGACGGGAACACTTTGTTAAAGATGATGTTATACATCTCTTTGCTGTTGTCGGTATTACCGCCGCGGTAGCGCAGATCGACAAACTGGTTCATGGTCATGTAATCCCGCTCCGAGAAGCGGTAACCGGCGAAGGTCAGCTGACTGTTAATGGCATCGAATTCTTTGGAATAGGTGATGCTGTAAGAGCCGCCGGTTTTATTCTGTTTATCTGCAAAATCACCCATGTTTGCCCGGGAATAGGAGACTTTCGCGGAAAATACCCCGAACGGTGCGATATCCCTGCCTATTCCGACAGATACGTTCTGGTAATCCGTTGCCGCCAGCACCCCGCCGAACAGCGTGGTGTTGTTGCTCATCCCCCAGGAGAAACTCCCTGTACCGAATTCCGGGCCTTCGGTTTTGTGATCGTCTGACAGCGGTTTACCGGCCGCCAGTTTAAACAGGAACTGGCCGGGACGGGTCAGCATCGACAGGCGGGATGTTTCGATGGTGAAATGCTGTTCGCTGCCGTCCTGCTCTTTAATGGTGACATTCAGCGTACCGTCACCGATGTAGTTCATATCACGGATGCGGAACGGTCCTTTACTGACCTGCTCCTGATAAATGATACGTTCACCCTGGCGGATGATCACAGTGGCGTTGGTGCGGGCAACCCCGGCAACTTCCGGCGCATAACCGCGCAGCAGCGGCGGGAACATATTTTCATCTGTTTCCATGCTCATACCGATGTAGCGGAAGCTTTCAAACAGTTCGGAGGTCAGATATTGTTCACCGAACATCAGACGGGCGCTGAGATCGCGGAGTGCCCGGTAAGCGTAGATCTGGTTCCAGCGCCAGCGTTTTGAGTGCTCCGCGCTGTCGCCGCCGGTTGCCTGCCATTCTGCGCGCACACGCCATGCGCCGAGGTTAACGCCGGTATCACCGTAGCTGACAATATCCGTTTTGCTGCTTTTATCGTTATCACTGCCCGGCTGGTATTTGCTGTGCGTGGCGGTGGCGTTATAGTCGAATAAAAATCCGGCTATACCGTCATCCCAGCGTTCCGGCGGATCCCACGACGGATCGCTGTAGGCCATATAGGCCTGGGGGATCCGGATGCTGAGTGTATTACCCGCGATATCACCTGTTGCCTGCATATCAGGAATGGTTCGGATATCAAGGCACTGCAATTTATCCTGTGCTGTCCAACTGACTTTATTCTGCCACTCTTCTTTCATGGCAAGTTGTGCAAATAATTTAGGGGTAATACAGGGGACTGTTATTTCCGGGTCATATTCAGGGCTGTAAAAAAGGATATTCTCATCACTGGTAATAACATTATTATTAAGTTTAGTTGCCAGAAGATAAGTACCCGGCATAACATAATTAGCCCGGCTGAATTTTGAAAAATCAATTTCCTGACTGTCTGAGTCTAAAAATGATGTATTGAAGTTAACGGCTTCTTCAGCAAATGCGGTATTTATCTGAATAGCTGCAACCACAGAAGCTGTCATTATTTTAATTGTTGTTCTGAGCTTCATGAGATATACCAGCCGCCGCTAATGTATTATGCAGTGGCGGGAGCTGTCCTTGCAGACCACTGCATATATTAAACAAAAACTATTCAGTCACTATCCTGTTATTGATAGAAAATCTGGAAGTTAACCGGGGTATCGAAATGACCGGTAGTAGCCTGTTCACCGGCAACGGCAGACTGGTTACCTTTCACATACGCGGCAAAGTTCAGCGGAGTGATTTGATCACGGCCACCGTTCAGGGTGTATTTTTCAGCAGGGAAACGTGAACCCAGCTCGATAGCTTTACCGCCGCTGTCTGTCAGTGCGATACCGGCATTCTGGATTGAACCCAGACCAACATATTTGGATGTTGCAGTACCGTCTTTCAGTTCAACTGTTGGTGCAGTAAATTGAATCTGCGCAGTTTTATACGTGGTGGTATCACAGTTTTTCAGTTCGATATTGAATGTTTTGCTATCTGTACGGTAAGTACCGGTAGTCAGTTCGTTACGGCTGATTTCACCGAAATCCACTGTCTGATCCAGGAATTTACTGTCGATAGAGCAAGGCACGTTATTAATAAAGCCTTTGAAATGCACAGTACCGAGACCGCTTTTTACTTCTGGTGGTTGCACAGGATCTTCTGCCATAGCAGTACCCGCAGCAAATAAAGATCCCAGAACAACTGAGAGTAATACTTTCTGAAGTTTCATGTTATTTCCTTTATCAGGGATATTCGTCAAGATTTAAGAATGATTAGTTTTATTTTTATTATTAAAATAGACATCCCGCCAGGCTAATGCCGGGATGAATTAATAATAATTGTGGGCAATATTCTTTGAATGTCGGAGTATTATCATAATTGTTTATTGGAGTGTCAATTATCCGGAGAAAACTGCTTTTTTTTATATCGTGATAACATTTAAATTTAAATATTATGACAGTGGGGGGAGGGTGAAATTATATAGTGAAGATGAATATGTTTTTTTCATGGCAGCGACTAAAAAAAAGCGGTTTGTTTGGTATCAAAAACCAATTACCCACTCCATATGTTGCGCTAAGTAATATTAATGGATGTTAAGTATGTATGGTTGGTATTGTTAAGTACGTTTATCTATTAATGTTAATCGTAATATGTTCATATTCGGAGGTAGTTACTCTTTACAATAAGGGTTTGATTTTAATCATATACAAAAGTGATTAGTTTTATTGTTTAGTTCTACCGAAATAATTAATCAGGGAGAAAAATTGATTACAGCTGAAAATAAATAATGCAGTTTTATTTATAATTATAGCAACGGTGATGTCGGTCACGCGGTATACTCATCTTAAGATGTAAGGCGTTATCCGTGATTTCTGATATTGAAGCTTACATCACAGTTAAGTGAAATTTATTTATTATCCGTAGTATTTACATGCGGATATACTCTGATACCGATGTGTTTTTTAAGTAATTATGCGTGAGCAAATGCAAAATATTTCTGAGACCTGATGAAACAGATTTACGGGCAGAAAAAGAAATCCACAATCCGGTAACAATTAAGTAACTCAATAAAGCGCTCGGCGATCAATTTTGCTGTGTTTACCCCGGTTTCCTGCGTTTGTGTGAAAAACAGCCTGCCGGAGGTATACCGGCGGATGAAACCCGTTCAGTACAACTCGGTTTTCCGGATTTCTGTGCTGAGGGCCGGGTTAATAGTCAATATTGTGACCTGTGTCCATATTGATAAAATAATGTGATCTGCATCTGATTTATTCATGTTATACGTTACAGTGGCGATTTTTTACTGCCAGTCAAATATTTTGCCATAACGGTGATTGGAAGGTGTAATAAGATGTCCATCCCGGTGTCACCTGAATAAATTCAGTATTAAAACGGGGTTTTCATCATTATATAAAATCATTCCCATTAAAATCAGCGGGCCGGGAAATTAAAAAAACAGGAGCCGCTTCACATTATTGGCTTATTTGAATATTACTCTTTTTATTTTAATCAAAACCAATATCACTTATCGAATAATGTTTTTTACAAAATTATAGCATTTTGTATCACACTGAAATATAACGAATTATCTATTAATTAGTAACCCAAAATAAGTAGTCAGGACAGGGTTAATCAATAAATATTAATTTATTAATTTATGACATGCCCAAAAGGCATGGCTGAGGAATTTTCGGAATATTGTCAGGAAAACAGTCCCGCGGGTAGTATGAATATGGAAAGGGTACGTTTTTATATAAATACACACGAGTAATTCTCAATAACAATTCCTATAAAGGTAACACTATGGATATATTAAAAGATAGTAAGTTGCTTTTGGTTAGCTTATTTATCATTCTTCTTGCGGAAGCGATAGGGCAAATTAAAATCAGTCTGGTGATGGTTTTTCCGATGCTCTACTCCATGCTGATGGGTGGTATTATCAGCTTTCCGAAATTTAAAATCCTCAACGAAAAGAACATGGCGCATGCGACCTCTATCATGAGTGTGGCACTGGTGATCCTGATCGCCAAGCTGAGTACTTCCGTCGGGGCCTCCTGGGAAAAAATCATTCAGGCCGGTGGTGCGCTGGTTCTGCAGGAAGTGGGCCACTTTATCGGTACCATTATGCTGGGTCTGCCGCTGGCGATTATGTTAGGTATGGGTCGTGAAGCGGTCGGTGCCACCTACTCTGTCGGCCGTGAGCCGAATATTGCCATCATCGAAGCCAAATACGGATTAAGTTCGCCGGAAGGCCGCGGTGTCATGGCAATGTATATCTGCGGTACGCTGTACGGTGCTGTCTGGATGGGGATCCTCGCGAGTGTGATCGCCGGTCTGGACATTCTCAGTCCGCTTGCCCTGGCAATGGGTGCGGGTGTCGGCAGCGGCTCGATGCTGGCGGCGGCGGTTGCCCCTCTGCTGGAACTCTATCCTGACCAGGCTGCGGATATTCAGGCGTTCTCGTCTTCCGCGAACCTGATGTCTTCTGTGTTAGGTCTGTACATCTATATTTTCTTCTCCTTACCGTTTGCGTCTTATCTGTACAACAAACTGAAAAGAAAACGTGCAACGGCGTCTGCGGATACTGAATAAGGATAACTAATCATGAAAAAGATGACAGAAATAGCCATAATCCTGGTTCTGGTGGTGTTCTTTACCGCGCTCGGCGATGCAGTCGGCGGGTCAATGTACGGCCGTGGCGAGTTCGGACAGGTGTTCAGCGATACACTGCTGGCGATGACACTGCTGGGCGGTATGTCCTTCGCGGCATACCTGATCGCGATGATCCCGCCGTTAGGCAAACTGCCGGTGATCTTCTGGGTTTCCCTGATCGCTGCCGGTCTGTGTTCACCGCTGTTCCCGTATGACAAAGAAATGATTGCCATGACCGGTAAAGTCTCTATCGCGGTTATCAGTACCACAGTACTGGCCTTCGCGGGTCTTTCACTGGGTAAAGATATCGATAAATTCAAAGCGATTTCATGGCGAATTATCCCGGTGTCACTGGCGGTATTCTCCGGGACATTCTTATTTGCCGCACTTATCGGCCAACTGACGCTCTCATGGAGTGGCGTTATCTGATCAGAGGGGAATATTCAGCATGACAATGACCAAAGAACAACTGAAAGCCAAAGTCTGCGAAGCGATTGCTGCCCGCAAGGGTGACATTAAAAAACTGGCAGAGAATATCTGGGCAGAGCCGGAGCTGGGTTATAAAGAGACCCGCACAGCGAAAAAAGTCGAAGCGGCATTTGATTCTCTGGGTGTCAGCTACCGTAATCAGCTGGCGCTCACCGGGGTCAAAGCCCGTCTGAAAGGCGGAAAAGGCAGTAAACGCAGTGTCGCGGTGATCGGTGAGCTGGATGCCATTATCTGTGCTGAACACCCTGATGCGGATGATCAGACCGGCGCGGCACACTGCTGCGGTCACAATGCGCAGATCGCCAATATGATGGCGGTCACCATGGGGCTGGTGGATTCCGGGGCAATGGAATATCTGGCGGGGGATGTAGTACCCTTCGCCGTTCCGGCCGAGGAATATGTGGAACTCGCGTACCGCAACAAGCTTATCGAACAGGGAAAAATCAGTTATATCGGCGGTAAGCCGGAGCTGATTTCCCTCGGTGAGTTTGATGATGTGGATATGGCGATGCAGATCCACCTGACCAGCGTCAAACCTGAGCGTGACAACGGATTTATTGAAATCTCCACCACTACCAACGGCTTTATCGGCAAGCTGATTAATTACAAAGGCAAACCGGCACATGCTGCGGCGGCACCGCATATGGGGATTAACGCCCTGAATGCGGCAATGATGGGTATCATGGGTGTGAATGCTATCCGTGAAACCTTTCAGGAGAAGGATTATATCCGTTTCCACCCGATCATCACCCAGGGCGGTGATCTGGTGAACGTGACCCCGAGCGATGTGCGCATGGAGAGTTATGTCCGTGCCTCAAACGTGCCGGCAATGATCGATGCCAACGAGCGTATTACCCGTGCGCTGGTGGCCGGTGCCATGTCTGTCGGTGCCGAAGTGGAAGTGAAAGATTTACCGGGCTATCTGCCGCTGTACAACAATGACGTACTGAATGATCTGTTACAGCAGAATGCGGAAGGTCTGATTGGTGATGAAAATGTCTGGGTTGCCGAGCATATGACCGGCAGTACTGACACCGGGGATCTGTCCCACATCATGCCGGTCAGTCATCCGTGGATTGGTTCAGTGCGCGGTGGGCTGCACGGCAAAGATTATGTCGTTTTTGATGACGATATGGCCTATATCCGTCCGGCTCAGATGATGGCAATGACAATTATTGATTTGCTGTTTGATGATGCCGCCGGTGCGGAAGCCCTGATGGCGGAATATAAGCCGCTGATGAGTAAAGAAGAGTACCTCTCGTTTATCAGTTCCTTTAAGAACTGATCATCCCCCTGAAGGCCCGGAAACGGGCCTTTTTTATCTCTTTCGCTTTCAGACTGACGGCAGGGATCTTTCCGGCGGCTGATGATAAAATAATCACTGCATAAATAAGATGCAGCGATTATTCAGGGAAAGAATGACAACATTATCATTTCCGTTATTAATCTGTCAGTCGCAGCGCCGCCGGGATGATTACCGTCCGGATGATATGCGCAGCGGTGATTCTGACTTACTTCAGCTCCGTGATCTGTTGCGGCTGCATGATGTCTCCGCGCAGGTGGATCCCTGGACCATGCAGAAACCGGAAGCAGACAATCATCCGCTGCTGATGGGGCGTGACTACACTCCGCGGGTTTTTAACCTCGGGCCGAAAGCGGTCAGCCGGATACTGTTTGATGAAATGCGGCAGTTATCCTCACAATTCAGCTGGTCCGGCGGTTATCCGGGCGTGCTGAAAAAGCTCATTACCCATATGCAGAATGCCAATGGCAGGCCGTATCGTGACCGCGCACTGGATTATGCTTTCCGGGATAATATCCTGGCTCAGGATGCACTCAATCCGTTACAGGCGGCAGTGAAAAAAATCATTGCCGCACAGATTGACTGGCAGGGCGTGAAGATCCGCGAAGAGGCTGACTTGCAGCACCTGCTCCGGGAAGGGCTGAATAAAACACTGTTTCCGGCCTGTAACCGCTGGCAGGATCTGAAAAAGGGAACGCCGGTGATGCTCAATGATACCTGGGCGACAGAAATCACCCTGGATTCTCTTCACATCAAAAGTAATTACTTCACCGCACAACTGAGTTATCAGCTTCAGGGACATTTCGGCCTGAGTACCGCAGATATGAAACGGTACAGGGATTCCCGGTTTTTCCGCATCTGGTATGTATTGCAGCGTTATAAAAAATTCGCGTTTAAACCGTTTGTTATCAATATCCGGGCGACCACGGAAATCAGCGGAAAAGCGCCGGGCAGCCGGACTGAAAATAAAGAAAACTAAAAAAGACCCTTTGCGGGTCTTTTTTCGCCGGACATTACTGCCATTATTTCAGCGGCATAATATATTCGATAGCGCCGGATTTGTTTGCCACCCAGTCATACAGACGCTGACCACGGGTATTGTCTTTATGGGTGTGCCAGTAGAGACGGCCGCACGGACGTGCCAGTGCCTGCTGTTGTACAAACTCAATCAACTGCTTACCGATATGCTGGCCGCGCACAGACGGATCCACATACAGGTCTTCCAGGTAACAAAACTCTTTTTCTGCCCAGGTGGAGCGGTGATAGAGATAATGCACGAACCCTATGACTTTGCCGTTCATCCGTGCCACGGCGCAGAACATCGGTTCTTTTTCATCAAAGAAACGTGACCAGCTGGTCAGTGTAACCTCTTCCGGAAAGCTGACTTTATAAAATTCCTGATAGGCCAGCCAGTGCGGCAGCCAGCCCGCATAATCATTCTGTGTGGCAGGTGCCACTGTCACCAGATCCAAAACGGGTGATGTCATTGTATTATTCATGGTGTTTCCCTCATTATTCTGCATTCTGCTGTTGTGAAGAAAACGCGCGTTTTCCGTGATGTGAAGAGTACGTGTTATTTTGGTTCTTTATAAGATACACTTTTTGTATTTTTAACAGATCCACTTTAGGTCACTATGCGAAAATCCGGTGCGGCAGCGTTTCCCGAATTACTGACAGGTAACGGGATCATCAAAGATCAGGTGTATCACGCTCTGCGTGAGGCGATCCTCAGCGGCCGTCTGCATGCGGGCAGCAAAGTGCCGTCCGGGCGGGCGCTGGCAGAGATGATGGGGATCTCCCGTAACTCGGTGATTGCCGGGTTTGAGCGGTTGCAGGATGAGGGTTATCTCATCACCCGGCGCGGCGCGGGTACCTTTGTGGCGGATAATCTGCCGGATCACGCCATCAGCGGACCGGTGGCATCTCCGGCGGATGAGGCCGGGGAGCAGGTGACTGCCAATATCAGCCCGCTGGCAGAAATATTGCAGTCGCAGCGTGTTGCATCCGGAGCGCCGTCCGATGCACTGTTTATGGTCGGTACCGGATGTGTGGATCTGTTTCCGCATGATGTCTGGGGGCGGCTGCTCGGTCGTGTCTGGCGTCAGTCCCGTTATGCGCTGCATACGCATAGTGAGCCGCACGGCTACCCGCCGCTGCGCCGGGCAATCTGTCATTATGTCCGTGCCACCCGCGGATTGCAGTGCGATGAAGATCAGATCCTGATTGTCAACGGAACCCAGCAGGCGATTAACCTGACGGTGCAGACTCTGTTACAGCCCGGGGATGAGGTCTGGCTGGATGATCCGGGCTATGACGGTGCGCGCGGGGCGTTTTTATCTCAGCGGCTGACAGTGCGTCCGGTACGGGCAGATGAAGAAGGCATGGATGTGTATGACGGCCTGCGCCGCTGGCCGGATGCGAAACTGGTGTTCACCGCGCCGTCACATCAGTTTCCCGGCGGCGGTACACTCAGTCTGGCCCGGCGATCGGCGCTGCTCTCCTGGGCGGCAAAGCACCATGTCTGGATCCTGGAGGATGATTATAACGGTGAGTTCCGTTATGCCGATCGTCCGCTTCAGGCATTGCAGGGGCTGGACAGGCATCAGCGGGTGATTTATGCGGGAACGTTTTCCAAAATGCTCTATCCCGCCTTCCGGCTGGGGTTTCTCGTCGTACCGAAGGCGCTGATCCCGGCCTTTGAGGTGACAAAATATTACGCCGATACCGGCTGCGGTTATCTGGAGCAGGCCACGCTGACCCGGTTTATTAACGAAGGGCACTATGCGCGGCATGTCCGCCGGGTGCGCAAAGCCTGCTATGAACGGCGGCAGGCGGTGACGGATGCGATCAACCATTATCTTCCCGCTCTGCTGGATATTGTGCCGAGTGACTCGGGCATCCATCTGTTATGCAGGATGAAAAACGGTGTTCCGGCACAGACGGTGATTCAGGCAGGACGGCAGTGCGGCATGGGCATGCAGCCGCTGGCCCGTTACTGCCGTCCGGATGCACCACAGGAAGGGGTTTTGTTCGGGTTTGCCGCCTATCCGGCGGAGAAACTCACCGACGGCATCCGCCGTCTGGCGGAGGCGTTACAGGCTCAGGGTGTGGTCACGGTTTAGAACAAATTCAGTGTCATCATTACGGCGCTGCACAGGATAAGGATCAGCGTGGCATACTGAAAAGCGCGATCCGGCATCCGCGTGAGCAGAATCTTTGTCAGCGGCATGCTGAGCAGAGAACCGGCAAACAGCCACAACGCGAGACGGACATCCGTGTGCCCATCCTGCATATAGGCAATAGCGGAAGAGCCGGAGAGCAGGGTGGTGACAAAAATAGAGGTGCCGATAGCCTGACGGATATCCATCTTTGCATAGCGCAGCAGCATCGGCAGTACCACAATTCCGCCGCCGACACCCGTTGCCCCCAGTACCACACCGGCGGTGATCCCCGGCAGCAAAAGTTCCCGTACTGACATGGCGGTTTCAGCCGTATCCGCCGGTAACGGAGGCGGGAAAAACATCCGCTGAATAAACAGCCACAGTGAAAACAGGATCGCCGCCACGACCAGCAGATTAATACTCTTTTCCGTGATCGCCTGCCAGGCCGGTACCGAGGCAAGCCATGTCACCAGCAGACTGGCGCCGAAGGTGGCGGGCAGCATAATCCCCAGCACAATCATGGCGCGCCGGAGCGGAATATTGCCGAGCCTGTAGTGCAGCCAGGAGGAGGCGACCTTCATCAGCATAGAGAGAAGATTGGCGGTGGCGACGGCCATCAGGGCATTCATGCCGTAGAGATACGTCAGGATTGGCAGCACTATCACCCCGCCGCCGACACCGGTGGTGCTGATAATCAGCCCGGTTAAGGCGCCTGTGATCAGTGTTGTGATAATGGCCATTGTCCTTTCCCCGGGCCGGAACAAACAGGGGAGTTATCATACCCCATGGCGGACAGATAAATACACTTAAGGATAATTCCGGTCAGGATTTCTCATTTTTTGCGCTATGATCACAACGGGTTTCCGGTGATTAAATAAAGGATGAGTCATGAAAAGGGGCGTATTTTTATCTGTGGTGATTGCATTGCTGGCCGGATGTAAGGAAACCCCGCCGCCTGCACCGGACGGATATTATGTGATTGATGATATTACCGTCACGTACGATAACCCGGCGGATAATGCGCCGGAGAACAGTGATCCGGAAAAAAATGTCAAAGCCGCTATCCGCGACACCATGGTCAGTCTGAAAGACTCCACATTCTTCTGGTTTGAGCCGGGCAGAGTCACAGTGGATAACAGCGGTAACCGTTTTGACAGTGATATTCATGGCGATACCTTTGATCTGAATAATATACAGACGACCTGGACATCACCGGACAGCGGACAAACCGTCTATCTGACCACGGAAAAAGAGGGCGCGTGCGGCTTCTTTAACTGTACCCTGAAAATGACCCTTTCCCGCGCCGATCATACCTCCGAAAAACTGGCCGGAATGAAAGCGGTGTCTGATGTCAGAGCCGCCTCCTGTGAAGCTTATCTGGAAACACAGCGTCAGTATTACAAAGAGAACGGCTTCCCGCCGGTTCCCGGTGATACCATCAGAATGACAGAAAATATCTCAGTCACCCTGCCGGAAACAATGGCCATCGACCTGAAAAAACAGGAGGGCGGTGATTATGTCCGCGATATCGGCGGTCTTCATATTGAAAGCGATGATGATAATACGGAGATTTACCGCTTCCGGGATCCGCTCAGTGACGCGGAAGGTATCATTCACCTGGTGAAAATCCCGAAATACCGCTGGCGTTTTGATGAATGGCTGAATCAGCAGAAAGGCATTATCTATCAGGAAGAGAACGGCGCGATCTATTACAACCGCTGGGGTAAGCCGGAATGCACCTATTTCCGCTATGACCAGAAAGAGCGGCGCTATGTGATTATTGTGGCGGAAACTGCGGATCAGATGATGATGCAGCAGATGTACAGTATTGCGCGATCTGCCGGGAAAAACCCGCCACCTGAAGCGAAAAGTAATAAATAGGTAAAAAAATGCCCGGCGTCGCCGGGCATTTGCATTATGAATTATGACTCTTTGGTGCTGATATAGATGTTTTTCACTTCGGTATAGGCATCCAGCATCATTTTATGGGTTTCCCGTCCCAGCCCGGAGTTTTTATAACCGCCGAACGGGGCATGAGCCGGAAGCTCATGATAGGTATTCACCCACATACGGCCGGTTCTGACCGCTTTCGCCACACGCAGTGCACGGTTGATATCCTGTGTCCAGACCGCACCACCCAGCCCGTACTCAGAATCATTTGCCATCGCGACAACTTCATCCTCATCACTGAACGGGATCACCACCAGTACCGGCCCGAAAATCTCTTCGCGGGCAACCCGCATCTGATTGGTGACATTGGTGATAATTGTCGGCTTCATAAAGAACCCGGCATCCAGCCCGTCACTGGTCAGGCGCTCGCCGCCGGTGAGGATGGTGGCACCCTCTTTTTTCGCCAGTTCCACATAGCTGAGGATGGTATCGAGCTGTCCCTGACTGACCTGGCTGCCCATCTGAGTGTCTTTCGCCATCGGATCGCCGACTTTGACAGATTCAAAGCGTGCTTTCAGTTTTTTCAGGAATTCATCGTGAATATCTTTGTGCAGGAACAGACGTGAACCGGATTCACAGGCCTGACCCTGGTTCATCAGGATCGCGATAGCCGCATATTTGACGGCTTTTTCCATATTGGCATCCGGGAAGACGATATTCGCCGATTTACCGCCCAGCTCCAGAGTGGCCGGGATCAGTTTTTTCGCGGCAGCGGCGGCAACAGTGTAACCCACGCTGGTGGAGCCGGTGAACGCCACTTTATCCACATCCGGATGGTCAAGAATCGCCTGGCCGACCACAGAGCCGCGACCGGTGACAATGTTAATCACCCCGGCAGGCAGCACATCATTCAGAATACGGCCCAGTTCCAGCAGGGTCAGCGGGGTCAGGCTGGCCGGGTTGATCACCACTGTATCTCCGGCGGCAATGACCGGCGCCAGTTTCCAGGCAGCCATCAGCAGCGGGAAGTTCCACGGGATAATCTGACCGACAACGCCCAGCGGTTCGCGGATCACCAGACTCAGGGTGTTTTCATCCAGCACATCGGCCTGGTCGGAATGGGCGCGGATAGCCCCTGCAAAGTAGCGGAAATGGTCAATCGCGGCCGGTAAATCGATGGAAATAGCCTCATTATACGGCTTACCGTTATCGAGGGATTCCAGGGTGGCGAAGCGCTCTTTTTCGGCTTCCAGGCGGTCGGCAATTTTCAGTAACAGCTGCTGACGCTCAGCAGGGGAGGTATGGCGCCAGGTTTCAAAGGTCTTTTTGGCGGCAGCAACCGCAGTGTTGACATCCTGCGCGGTACCGGCCGGATAATCTGCCAGTAATTCACCGGTTGCGGGGTTAAATGTCTGGCTTTTGGCGTGATCACTGCTTTCGACCCACTGGCCGTTAATCAGCATTTTGTAGGATGGCTGAGGACGCAGAGCCTGTTCTATATCTTTCAGTTTAATCATTATTTTCTCCGTTCTGTCCGGGTGACTGATGAGCGCCGGAACGGCCTCATCGGGACAACAAGGCGTAAATACATGAGAACTTAACTGCACGTATTTATTAACGTCCATAAACATTACCATATCAAACTATTAACGTGGCAATGAATTTGGCTATAACTGCAAAAGGCAGCATTAATTACCAAAAATCAGACCGCCAGCAAAAGCCGCCCGGCAAACAGCAGCAGGACAGTGCCGATGACATTGTCGAACAACCGGCTGTGTGCGAGGAAGCGCTCACGGATACGCTGGTGTGAGAACAGAACAGAGACAGCCATAAACCAGGCCGCATTCACGCCGCACATCCACACGCCGTAGAACAGTTTGATCGTCACCGGCGTGGACGGGCTGACCAGTGTGGTGAACATCGCCAGGAAAAACAGCATCGCTTTCGGGTTGGTGGCGTTGGTCAGAAATCCCATCCAAAATGCCTTGCCGGCCGTTTGCGCCGGGCCGGTATCCGGGCTCTCCGGTGTGATAGTCGCACTTGCGCCTTTGCTGCGCAGAAACTGAATGCCCAGCCAGATAAGATAAGCCGCACCAATGTATTTTGCGGTATCCATCAGCCACGGCGTGGCCTGCATCAGGGCTGTCACACCAGCCAGCGTGTACACCACATGCACGGAAATCCCGGCACCGATACCGAGCGCCGTCATCAGCCCGGCTTTGCGTCCGTGATAAATACTCTGGCGCAGCGTTACGGCAAAGTCCGGTCCCGGCGAGACAACAATGAAAAAATGGACGAGCGCAAGCGCCAGAAATTCGCTCTGGTTGAACAGGTTCATTATAACCTCAGTAAATTAACAGGGGCGGCGGGAGTGCCGCCGCAGAGAGACAGGCTCCGTCAGATAACGTCGTACTGAACGGACAGAACGCCCTTTTTGGTTTTTACGGATTTCAGCACCAGTGTGCCGATCTCGCCGAGTGACTGCACATGTGTGCCGCCGCAGGAGTAAGGCTCAAAATCCGCAAACCGGATCTGAAACATGCCGTCCTCATCCTGGTAGTGATGGCAGGGGTGATCCGCGTCGATCAGCGCCTGACAGTGACGGCGGACATCCTCCGGATCCACGATCACAGGGGAACCGGCAGGAATATACCGGATCCGTCCTTCATCCGGCCAGTGATGTCCTTTGGTCGGTTTCCAGCCGAAGGTTTCCATCACATGAGAAAGCAGGTGCCCGCCGGTATGCAGCCGCGAGTGCAACTGACGTTTCTCTGCATCGACATTCATCTGAACGTCGCCGGGGGCGACCGGTATATCTGTGTAATGAATGATACCTTCCGGCATAAAAGCGGTGTGAATAACAGTGGCATCACCGAGCGTGCCGGTGTCACCCGGTTGCCCGCCGCCCTGCGGATGAAACAGGGTTTTATCGAGGATAACCGCATAGCGCCCGTCCTCTGCCGGACGGCATTCCAGGACAGTGGCGGTGCCCTGTAAGGCGCGGCTGGTCAGATAGCATTTTTCTGTCATGGTGATGTGTGCCTCATTATTATTGTGTCGTGTTGTCTGACATTGTATTGCAGGCACTGTCATATGATAATACGGCAAAAATGCAAAGGATTTATTCCCTGTGATCACAAATGAAACCCTCGCATTACTTGAGGAAATGGCGGTATTTGCCAAAGTGGTGGAAACCGGCAGTTTCTCGGAAGCCGCCCGGCAACTGGGCGCGACACCGTCCGCGATCAGCCGTGCGGTCTCGCGGCTGGAGCGCGCACTGAATACCCGGTTATTGCAGCGTACGACCCGCAAGCTGCGTTTGAATGAGAGCGGCAAGGCGGTGTATCAGCACTGTCAGGCGCTGGTCAATTCTGCGGGAGCGGTGATGAGTGCCAGCGGGCAGTTCAGTGAAACACCGTCCGGGCTGGTGCGCCTGGGGGCACCGAAAGCACTGGGTTACTTTATGGTGCATCCGCTTATCAATGAATTCCTCGCAATGAATTCCGGTGTGAATGTGATGCTGCGCCTGGAAGATCGCTATATGGATCTGATTGATGAGGAGATCGATCTCGCCATCCGCATTACCAATGAACCGCCGCCGGGGCTTATCGGCAAGCGGCTGTTTACGGTCAGCCATATTTTATGCGCCACGCCGCAATACCTGGCGGAACATGGCACACCGTCTCATCCGCAGGAGCTGAAGGATCACAGCTGCCTGTTTCTCAGTGAGGAAGCGGCAGATACCCGCTGGCGTTTTCAGCAGGGGAATAAAGTGGTGTCTGTGAATGTGCACGGGCGTTATTCATCAAACCACAGCGGGGTGCGGCTCGGCGGGGTGAAATCACATCTCGGGATCGGCGGGCTGCCGGTATTTACGGCGCGTAAATCGCTGGAAAGCGGGGAGATTGTGCAGGTTCTGCCGGACTGGACCTTTAAAACCCGTTACAGCGGGGATGCCTGGCTGCTTTATCCGCCGTCGCGTTATCAGCCGCCGCACATGATGGTGTTGATTGATTATCTGGTGAAAAAACTGCGGACATAAAAAAAGCGCCTTTAAGGCGCTTTTTTTATATCTGTCTGATTAATCAGAATGCTTTGCTGTATTTTGCAATGATAGCAGCAGCACGGGTCAGATTTGAGAAGAAAGTTTTGATACTTTTCATAATGAACTCCTGCTTGTGAATTAGGTTAGTAAGCTGTTTTGCTTCGATGGAGGTATGATACCAGTTTTGTGATGCGGGTCAACATTAAATT